>Ga0366799_1004_pt1 | contig 52882 bp, 50 predicted proteins | sample BONcelN113001E13_FD_207028 | JGI IMG/M metagenome (GOLD analysis project Ga0366799, IMG submission 207028) | Enriched cells from coal bed in the Powder River Basin, Montana, United States - BONCAT cells N11 rep3 HSBNCT.N11.300.1.E13 ...
GGTATTGTCAGGCTAGCCTGACGCCGCCCGACGCACGCTCGATGCCGGCCAGGTCGCGCCAGCTTTGCACTTGCCGATAGCCTTCGGCAATCAGCAGTTCGCGCACCGCTGCAGACTGGTCGTAGCCGTGTTCCAGCAACAGCCATCCGCCCGCCACCAGATGCGCTGCCGCACCTTTCACGATGGTGCGCAATGCAGACAGGCCGTCCGCATGGTCGGTGAGGGCGCCGATCGGCTCGAAACGCAGATCGCCCTGGCGCAAATGGGAATCGCCAGCCACGATGTAGGGCGGGTTGGAAATGATCAGATCGAATTGCGCGCCGGCCATGAGCGCGCTGTACCAGTCGCTGTGCAGAAAGCGCACCGCCTGCGGCGGCAAATTGCGGATCGCGTTTTGCTGCGCAATCGCAAGCGCAGCGGCGCTGGAGTCGAGCGCGGTCAGTTGCAAATCGGGCCGGCTGTGCGCGATTGCAATCGCAATTGCACCGGACCCGGTGCCCAAGTCCAGCACGCGAGCGCCGTGCGGCGCACGTTCCAGTGCCAGTTCCACCAGCAGTTCGGTTTCCGGCCGCGGAATCAGCACATCGTTTGTGACCGAAAACGGCAAGCCGAAAAATTCGCGCTGGCCGGTGATGTACGCAATTGGCTCGCCCGCCATGCGGCGCTGCACCAGGGCGGTGAAGCGTTGCGCTTCTTCGGCAGTCAGGCAGCGTTCGGATTGGGTGATCAGCTGCACCCGCGTCAGGCCCAGCGCATGCATCAGCAGAATGCGGGTTTCCAATCCCTCGAGCGCGGAATCCCGTTGTGCCGATGCAATGCTGGAACCGGCTTCGATGCGGCTGGTCGTCATTTTCAGCGCGTGGTTTTGAAGGCCATGCGGCCCAGCACGATGGCAAACAAGGCAAACCATAACAGTGCCCACATCGGGATTGACAGGCCCAGAATCGGCGCGTAATCGGCACTGCAGAAACCGTTGGCCTTGAACAGGAACGGCAGCAATTCGGCACTCGGAATCTGGTTGAGCGCGGTTTCCAGCGGATCGACTCCGCACGATACTTCCGGGTGCGCCTTGACCCATAAATGCCAGCCGGCAATGCCGGCGCCGGCCAGCGCGGCCAATAGTCCGAATCCTGCGCCGGCACGGGCGGCCGGACGCGGCAAGGTCGCGCACAGCAGGCAAATCAGTGCGATCGCGGCAAATGCGTAACGCTGCATCACGCACAGCGGACACGGCTTCATGTCCAGCCCATGTTGCAGATACAGCGCCACGCCGAGCAAGGACAGACAGGCAGCGGCGATCGCCAGTAAAACGGGTTTGAAAGTATTCATCATGTTCCTGCAGTGGTTCGGATCGGATTGGCGCAGTATGGAGTGCTTGCAGGGAATGTTGGTTCCCTGCATCAAGACGATATTAAATCAGGCTTTTAGATCCGGAACGAATAAAGTTAGAACCGGCTCTCCTTATCCCAACTCTCTCACAGAGGGAGAGCGGGTGAACGGGGCACGATGAAATCAAGACTTCATCGTGCCGAATCAATACTCACTCAAGAGTCATCGCCCAGCGCCGCCAGCAGCTCGGCCTGATGTTCGGATACCAGCGCATTGATCAAATCGTCCAGGTCGCCATCCATGATGAAGTCGAGCTTGTACAGCGTCAGATTGATGCGGTGGTCGGTCATGCGTCCCTGCGGGAAATTGTAGGTGCGGATGCGTTCGCTGCGGTCGCCGGAACCGATCAGGCTCTTGCGGGTCGCCGCTTCCTTCGCTTGCTGTGCGCGGGTTTGCACGTCCATGATGCGCGTCGCCAGCACCCGCAATGCTTGCGCCTTGTTCTGATGCTGGCTGCGGCCGTCCTGGCATTCGACTACGATGCCGGTCGGATTATGCGTGATGCGCACCGCCGAATCGGTTTTGTTGATGTGCTGGCCGCCGGCGCCGGAAGCGCGGTAGGTGTCGATGCGCAAATCGGCCGGATTGATTACTACATCGCTGACTTCGTCGGCTTCCGGCATCACCGCCACCGTACAGGCCGAAGTGTGAATGCGGCCCTGGGTTTCAGTGGTCGGCACCCGCTGCACCCGGTGGCCGCCGGATTCGAACTTCAGCTTGGAATAAGCGCCGGCGCCAACCAGGCGCACGATGACTTCTTTGTAGCCGCCCAGTTCGGAGGCGGATTCGGACATGATCTCGATTTGCCAGCGTTGCCGTTCCGCATAGCGCGTATACATCCGCAGCAAGTCGCCGGCGAACAGCGCGGCTTCGTCGCCGCCGGTGCCGGCGCGGATTTCCAGCAAGATGTTGCGCTCGTCGTTGGCGTCTTTGGGCAGCAGCATTTTTTGCAGATCGGCTTCCAGCGCGGTCATGTGCGCTCTGGCGGTTTCGATTTCTTCCTGCGCGAACTCCTTCATTTCCGGGTCTTGCAGCATTCCCTGCGCGGCGGCGACATCTTTTTCGGCCTGGCGATAAGACTGGTAGAGCGCGACCAGCGGACCGATTTCCGCATGTTCGCGGGTCAGTTTGCGATAGTTGTCCATCGATGCGGTGGCGTCTTCGCGCATCAGCAACTGGCCGACTTCTTCCAGACGGTCGGAAAGTTGGTCCAACTTGGCAAGCATTGAGGGTTTCATAAGAATTCTGGTCTGAAAGTCCGGTTGATCCGGAATCGCCGGCAGCGTGTTGATTGCGGTCGGCGTGCAGTGCGAAAAAAAACGGCTAAGCGTAGATACGCGCGAATAAAACGGGAAACGCGATTGGCGCCAGCTAGCGTTTGGTGCGAAACAGTTGCGGCAATAACGCCGCCAGGCGCGCCCGTTCGTCGCCTTGGGCCTGATGCAAAGCCTGTTGCGGGCCATGCAGGAATTTGGCAGTGATGCCTTTGGACAGCGCTTCCAGCACCGCATCGATATCGTCGCCGCGGGCGATCATTTTGCGTGCGCGCTCAAGCTCGATCATCCGCAGTATTTCGCTGTTTTCGTGCAGATTCTGAATTACCGGCACCACCAGGCGGCCGTCGACCCAGTGCATGAAAGACTGGACCCGGGTCTCGATGATGGCTTCGGCTTGCGCCACTGCGGCCTGGCGATTTTCCATGCCGCTTTGAACCACGGCGCCCAGATCGTCGACCGTATACAAAAAAGCGTCGTCGAGCCGGCCGACCTCGGTTTCGATATCGCGCGGCACCGCCAGATCAACCATGAATACCGGTTTGTGGCGGCGCGTCTTGATCGCGCGTTCGACCATGCCCAAGCCGATGATGGGCAATGATGACGCAGTGCAAGAGACTACGATGTCGAACTGCGCCAGTTGATCCGGCAATTCGGCCAGGCGAATCGCACGGCCATTGAAGCGATGCGCGAGCAGTTCGCCGCGTTCCAGCGTGCGGTTGGCAATCGTGATCGATTTCGGATTTTGCGCCGCGAAGTGCGTGGCGCACAATTCGATCATTTCGCCGGCGCCGATAAATAGCACGTGCTGTGCGGAAATGGTGTCGAAAATGCGTTGCGACAGCCGCACCGCAGCGGCCGCCATCGAGACGCTATGAGCGCCGATTTCGGTGGTGCTGCGCACTTCCTTGGCAACTGCGAAGGTGCGCTGGAACAATTGATGCAGATAGGTGCCCAATCCGCCGGCCGCATCCGCCTGACGCACTGCATCTTTCATCTGGCCCAGAATCTGCGGTTCGCCCAATACCATTGAATCGAGTCCGGAAGCGACCCGAAACGCGTGCCGCACCGCGCCGTCTTGAGGCAGCGTATACAGATGCGGACGCAATTCGGAATACGGCAACTTGTGATAATCGGCCAGGAAATGCGCACTGCTGTCGATCGCTGCCTCAACCCCGCCGGGAACATGGCTGGCCGCATAGAGTTCGGTGCGGTTGCAAGTGGACAGGATGGCGGCTTCGTCGCTATAGCCGGAGCCTTCCTGATTGCCGAACCAGGCCCGCGCCGACGCCACCGCCGTACCGATCTGGTCGGCAGGAAAAGCCACCTGTTCGCGCAAAGCAACGGGCGCGGTGGTGTGGTTGAGGCCTACGGCAAGCAGTTGCATGTGATTTGTATACAGTCCGATAGGTCGTCCGCAGTGCGGAATTTCAAGTTTAGGCAGTGCATCATTATAACTTCTTGCAGCGGATAACCAACCTGTTAGCAGCAGCGCACCCGTGCGCAGGGCAAGAATTTCCCGATTGGCTGAATCTGCATCAAGCGCTGCCGGCAATCCGGGCGCAACAGCGGATGTTCTTAGACTTGCTCCAGACGATAGCCGTAACTATAGACAGGCGTGAGCCGAAAACCGTTTTCCGCACGCAACTGCAGCTTGCTGCGTACCCGCGAAACATGGGTGTCCATCGTGCGGGACGGGATTTCGACATTGCGCGACCATACCGCTTCCAGAATAGTGGCTCGCGATAGGGGCCGGCCCAGATTGCGAAAAAACAGCAGCGCCAGATTGAATTCCTTTTGCGTCAATGCAATCGATGTGTCGTCGAAGCGCAACTGGCCGCTGCCGGTTTCGAATGTATAGCGCCCGAACCGGAGTTGTTCAGCTGCGTGCTGGTATGGATAGGCGCGCCGCAAAAGCACCTGGACCCGGGTTGTCAGTTCGCTGCGGCGTATCGGCTTGATCAGGTAATCGTCAATGCCGATAGCCAGCGCTTCGATGATGTCCTCTTCGCTGGCGCTGCCAATCATCAGAAGTACCGGTAATTGCGGTGGCATTTTTTCCCGCGCCCAGCGCACCGCTTCGAGGCTGCTTCGGTTCGTCGGCTGCCAATCGAGAATCAGCATGTCGCAGTCTTCCTGGTGCAGTTGCTGCAGCATCTGGTGCATGTTGGCAAATAACTGGCACGCATGCCCGGCCATGCTCAGAATTTTGCAGGTCAGGGCGCTCTGGCGCGCGTCGTCATCGAGGAGGGCGATTCTCATGAATATGTGCGTAAAGATTCGGATGGCGTTGACGGAAAAGGGGAGATTCTCTGGCGCTGCGTTTTATTTTCACGCGGTAACACGACTCCAGCGGCGCTTGTATTACGCGCACGGTGCGCAATCTGTGTCGCTTTATCGTGTAGATATTTCATTTTTATTTTTAATTGGCATAGGAGTATATGGATAAATAGTGTATTTTCCGCACTAATTTAAAAGGTGCTAAAAAATACTGTAATAGGTATGCCAGGCTGGAAAAATCTAGGGGAAAGCACTAAGTGCAGTGTGCGGTACAATACCGTTGTGAAGCAAGCCAGACAGTCGCTGGCTGCGACTGCAAGGTCGCGGCGGGAGGAAGGTCCGGACTCCATAGAGCAGGGTGACGGTTAACGGCCGTCCGCTGAAAGCCGCAAGCGCAGTTGGCTTCGGTATAAGGCGAGGAATAGGGCCACAGAGACGAGCGTATTAAGTTACGGTGAAACGCGGTAACCTCCACCTGGAGCAATTCCAAATAGGCACGCGTTGATGCTGCTCGCGGAGCGTGCGGGTAGGAAGCTTGAGCGCTGGAGTAATCCAGCGCCTAGAGGAATGGCTGTCATAGCGCAGGGTTGCAAGACCGTGCGCCGTAACAAAATCCGGCCTATCGGCTTGCTTCACTTTTTTCGACTGCGCCCCCAATGCGCAGTGTTCTTGCGGCGGGATTTAATTTTCCGCAGAGCATTTTCCCTTGTGTTTCCAGCGTAAAACTATTTCCACGTGGAAATTATTTGACCATCAAATTACGCATCTATACATGTTATGTGTAGCTTTCACTATGCGTGATAAGTACTTAATTTCATACGGGTTTCTTTATTTTTGAGATGGTATTTAGTCGTCTAAGTCATTGACTTGAATCATTAAAATTAATTTCCCCTTCCCAAAACAACTTGACCGTCTATAGTGCTTCCACTAAAGTGGGCAGCAGTGTGAAAAAGTGTCTTTTTGTGGGATTTTTTAATGTTTCCACAATGAATTTCCAGCCAGTACTTCGCTCCCCAAAATAACCAGCTAAAAGGATTTGATAATCGTGTTCCAGGGTGCGTCAGCATTAAATCTTGATGCCAAAGGACGGATGTCAATTCCGTCCAAGCATCGCGACGCGCTCTCGATCCAGTGCGAAGGCCGGGTTACGCTGACCAAGCACCCGCATGGTTGTTTATTGTTATTTCCGCGTCCGGTATGGGATAGCCATCGTGCGCAAATTGCCGCCTGGCCGATGTCGGCGCGTGCCTGGCAGCGTATTTTTTTGGGAAATGCCTCTGATGTGGAAATGGACTCGGCCGGCCGGATTCTGGTGGCGCCCGAGTTGCGTAACGCAGTGGGTTTGGCCCGTGACGTTATGTTGCTGGGAATGGGTAGTCATTTCGAGCTGTGGGATGCGGCCAGACTTGCTGAAAGCGAGTCGCAAGCGATCGCAGCAGGTATGCCTGATGTATTAAGTGATTTTTCGTTTTAAGGGCCGGCAATGACAATACAACCGGTGCCAGAATTTCAGCACCGCACGGTACTGCTCGATGAGGCAGTCGATGCGTTGGCGCTGGAGGGTGTGCGCGCAGATGGCGTCTACATCGATGGTACTTTCGGGCGCGGCGGCCATAGCAGCAGGATTTTGCAGCATCTTGGCGCGCATGGCCGTTTGATTGCGTTTGACAAGGATCCGCAGGCAATTGCTACTGCGCAACAAGTTTCCGATCCGCGTTTTGAAATCGTTCATGACAGTTTTGCCACCATGGGCGATGCGTTGGCACAGCGCGGTATCGCCCGGGTGAATGGCGTTTTGCTGGATTTGGGCATTTCATCGCCGCAAGTCGACGATGCGACGCGGGGCTTCAGCTTTCGGCTGGATGGTCCGCTCGATATGCGTATGGACAGTACGCGCGGCATGTCGGCAGCTGAATGGCTGGCGACTGAATCTGAACAAAAAATTGAAAAGGTTATACGCGAATATGGGGAAGAACGGTTTGCTTTTCAGATTGCAAAGGCGATTGTTGCTGGCCGGGCAGTCGAGCCAATTTCAACCACACGACAGCTTGCCGCGATCGTGGCAAGGGCAGTCAAAACCCGCGAAAAGGGCAAGGACCCGGCAACCCGCACCTTTCAGGCTATACGGATTTTCATCAATCAGGAACTTGAAGAGCTTGAGGCCGGATTAAACCAGGCGTTTCAATATCTGGCGCCGGATGCACGAATGGTCGTGATCAGCTTCCATTCGCTGGAAGATCGGATCGTCAAGCATTTCATGGCAGCCAAAGCCACTGTCAAGCAGCCGGACCGCCGCCTGCCGATAAGGGCAATCGATTTGCCGCAGCCGCAAATGCGCTTGATTTCAAAAGCAAAGCCTTCCGAGACGGAGATTCGCGGTAACCCGCGCGCGCGCTCAGCCATCATGCGAGTTTGCGCCCGCTTGCCCGACGCTGCCGCGTTAAAGGCGGCCCAATGAATGCGCGCATCAACGGCATCATCACAGTCATGCTGCTGGTGTGTGCGCTGTCGTTGGTAACCGCGCAATATCATGCGCGCCGTTTGTATGTGGAGTTGGGCCGTGCGCAATCCCAGGCAAAATTACTGGATGTGCAATGGGCTCAATTGCAGCTTGATCAATCCACTTTGGGCAAGCATGCACGCATTGAACTGGCTGCAAAGCGCGATTTGAAAATGGTCGCATCGACGCCGGCCAGTACGCAATATCTGACTGTGGGGGCGCAATGAGCCGTCCGGCCAGTCGTACCGCAGCTGCCAGAGGCGTGCCGTTTTCCACTAGTCCGGTGTTGAAGATGTCATTGCCGGCCTGGCGTTCAAAACTGGTTTTATTCGTTTTGTTCGTTTCTTTTTTGACATTGATCGGCCGTGCCCTGTGGTTGCAAGGCATTTCTACTGAATTTTTGCAAAAACAGGGTGCGTCACGATACGAGCGTACGCTGGAGTTGCCCGCTACGCGCGGGAAAATGACGGATCGCGATGGCCATGTGCTGGCCTCCAGCGTACCTGTCAAGGCAATCTGGGCGATTCCGGACGATGTTTTGCAGGCCTCTGCGGAAAAATTGCGTAGTTTGGCTGCCTTGCTTGAGATGAGTGAGGGGGATCTGCGCAAAAAGCTGGATTCGGACCGGGGTTTTGTCTATCTGAAGCGGCAAGTCGAGTCGGACGTTTCCGCTAAGATTCTCGCTTTGGGCATCGATGGAATTCAAACCCGTAAAGAATACAAGCGCTTTTACCCCGAGGGTGAGGTGATGGCGCATGTGGTCGGCTTCACCAATGTCGAGGATGTCGGGCAAGAGGGCATGGAACTCGCCGCGCAGAAGACGCTGGTTGGCAAGACTGGCAGCCGGCGCGTGATTCGGGATCGCCTGGGACGCATTATCGAAGATGTCGGCTCGATTCGCGAGCCGCATGACGGCAAGGATCTGACTCTTTCGATCGATAGCAAGATTCAGTACATCGCTTATTCCCAGTTGAAGGCGGCAGTCGAACTGAATAAGGCCAAGGCTGGCGGTATAGTGGTGCTGGACGTGCAGACCGGCGAGATTCTGGCGCTGGCCAATTTGCCCAGTTATAACCCGAATGACCGCCGGATATTGACCGGAGCGCAGTTGCGCAACCGCGTTCTGACCGATACTTTCGAGCCCGGTTCGACGATGAAGCCGTTTACGATAGCTTTAGCGCTTGAAACCAATCGGATTACCCCGCAAACAACCATACAAACATCGCCTGGAAGGCTGACGATCGGCACCGCAACGATTGGCGATGCACATCCGCTGGGTTTGCTGACCATTTCGCAAATTATCGAAAAATCTTCGAATATCGGGACCGCAAAGGTTGCGTTGCAAATGCAACCGCAGGAAATGTGGGAAATGTTTACCAGCGTCGGTTTTGGCCAGCAGCCAAAATTTAGTTTTCCGGGACGGGTAGCCGGCCGCGTGCGCCCCTTCAAATCGTGGCGCCCGATCGAGCAGGCAACCATGAGTTACGGACACGGGATTTCAGTTTCGCTGATTCAGTTGGCGCATGCATATATGATTTTTGCGCGCAACGGCGAAATGGCGCCGCTATCCCTGGAAAAAGTTGCTGGACAACCGAACCGGCAAGTGCCAGGCCAACGCATTATTTCAGAGAAGACAGCGCTCCAAATGCGGGCCATGCTGGAGGCGGCCGCAGGCCCAACCGGCACGGCACCGAAAGCACAGGTGCCCGGTTATCGGGTAGCGGGGAAAACCGGGACCGCCTATAAAATCGTTGGCGGAAAATATGTCAGAAAATATGTGTCATCGTTTGTTGGCTTTGCTCCCGTGTCTGCGCCGCGCATCATCATCGCAGTGATGATTGATGAGCCTTCCAACGGCAATCATTATGGCGGCGGCGTTGCGGCACCGGTATTTTCATCCGTTGCAGCTAACGCTTTGCGCGCTTTAAATGTCAGGCCGGATTCGAGCGTCACGAATATCATTATCCCTGCCGATGGCATTACCGAAAGCATGTGATGCCGAATGCAAAATTATTAATTTCCGAGATGCTCGTCTGGTTACGTCAGCAGGTTGCGCCAGCAGCGCAGCTGCATTCCGATTCGCGCGCGATTGCCAAGGGCGATGTATTTTTTGCCTATCCCGGCAACGCTGCAGATGGCCGCCAATTCATTGCGCAGGCCATTCGGATGGGTGCGGCCGCAGTGGTTCATGAGTCTTCGGGCTGGAGCTGGAATCCTGCATGGCAGGTGCCGCATTTCGGGGTCGCAGATTTAAAAGCATCTGCAGGTGAAATCGCCAGCGCGTATTACAACAGGCCAGATGCCGCCATGTTCACAGTGGCAATAACCGGCACCAACGGCAAGACTTCTTGCACACAATGGCTGGCAAATGCCTTATCCCGTCTAAACGAGCCGACTGCAGTGATAGGCACTCTGGGCATCGGCATGTATCAGCGTGGCATGTGCGACACCTCGGAAATGACCGGTTACACCACGCCGGATGCAGTAATGTTGCAACGCAGGCTGGCGCAATTGCGTGTTGCAGGCGCGCGTGCGCTGGCAATCGAGGCCTCTTCTATCGGACTTGACGAGGGGCGCTTGAATGGCATGCATTTCGATGCGGCCATATTTACCAATTTGACCCGCGACCATCTTGATTATCATGGCGATATGGCCGCTTACGAGTCGGCTAAAACCGCATTGTTCGATTGGGATGGCCTGCAGCATGCAATCGTCAATCTCGATGATCCAATGGGATTGCGGCTGGTTCAGCGCATGCAAGGCAAGCCGTTGCTGTCCCTAATCGGATATACGGTGTGCGGCGCGAAGCTGGAAGGCATTGCGACCTTGAGTGCACTGAATATCCGCACCAGCCATGCCGGTACTGCATTCCAGGTGGAGTCGCCTTTTGGCAGCGGATTGATCAGAACCCAATTGGTCGGTTTGTTCAATGTCAGTAATGTGTTGGGGATTCTGGGAGCATTGCTTGCCAAAGGCACTGCATGGCGCGCTGCGGTGCAAGCAATTGAAATGCTTGCGGCAGTGCCGGGACGCATGCAGCAATTGGGCGGAAATGATGCTCCATTGATTGTTATTGATTACGCGCACACTCCGGATGCGTTGGAAAAAACCTTGCTGACCTTGCGTCAGGTAGCGCAGCAGCGGCATGGCCAGTTATGGTGCTTGTTCGGCTGTGGCGGCGATCGCGATCCGGGCAAGCGCGTACAAATGGGAGCAGTTTCCACGATCGCCGATCAAGTGGTAGTCACAAGCGATAATCCGCGCACTGAAAATCCGGCTGCAATCATCGAGCAAATAATGGCAGGCCTGAAGGATAAAAAAACGCCAAGCCATATGACCGAGGATCGGGCGGCGGCAATCTTGTGGGCGGTAAAGCATGCTGCGAAGCACGATGTGGTTTTGCTGGCCGGAAAAGGACATGAAGCATACCAGGAAGTAATGGGCAAAAAACTGGCCTTCTCCGATGCGGATCACGCCGCTCTGGCTTTGGCTGCACGCGCCACGATGAAGGGAGGCACCTGATGAAATCATCGTTGCTTGCACTGCAGCACAGTCTCTCCGGCGCACACGTCACGGGCGATGCGATGTTCGAGGGCGTGACCACGGACAGTCGCAATGTTAATGCGGGTAATTTGTTCGTGGCTTTGAGGGGCGAGCATTTCGATGCGCATGATTTCATTGCGGAAGTGGCCTCGAAAGGCGTGTCTGCAGTAGTTGCAGAGCGCGTGCCGGCAGATTGTCCAGTTCCCGCACTGATTGTGCCCGATACCCGTATTGCGCTAGGCGAAATCGCGCGTCATTGGCGGCAGCAATTTTGCATACCGATCATCGGTGTCACGGGCAGCAATGGAAAAACTACGGTCAAGGAAATGATCGGAGCGATCATGGCTGCCCAGTTTGGTGCCGAGCATTACTTGGCCACCCGCGGCAACTTGAATAATGATATTGGCGTGCCGCTGACGCTATTGCGCATGACGTCTGCCCATCGTGCGGCCGTGATTGAACTGGGAATGAATCACCCGGGAGAAATAGCCTTGCTGGCATCGATTGCACAGCCCACGCTCGGGTTGGTCAACAATGCACAGCGCGAACATCAGGAATTCATGGAAAGCGTAGAAGCTGTCGCCAGGGAAAATGGTGCGGTTATTTCTGGGCTGCCAAGCGATGGCATTGCAGTATTTCCTGCAGACGACGCTTATACCCCGTTATGGCATGCAAAGGCGCAGTCTGTCGGGCGCAGAAGCATTATGACCTTCGGGTTTTCCGCAGATGCCGATGTAACCTGCTCCTACCGTCCGAACGCGTTCGGTAATGATTTGTCTGTCACCGCAGGCCAATACCGTTTCGATATTTCACTTGCGGCTGCAGGCACGCACAATGTCCGTAATGCGTTGGCGGCGATCGCATGCACTTTCGCGATCGGCATCAGGGTGGACGCAATTGCGCGCGGTTTGGCCGCGTTCGTCCCGGTCAATGGCCGTCTTCAGCACAAAATCGCTCGCAACGGCGCAGCCATTATTGACGATACCTATAATGCGAATCCCGATTCGGTACGGGCCGCCATTGATGTGCTTGCGCAAGCAACCGATCCCAAAGTGCTGGTGTTGGGCGATATGGGAGAGGTCGGCAACGATGGAAAACAGTTCCATGAAGAGATTGGAGAATATGCGCGCGACTGCGGCATCGAGCATGTAATGACTTTTGGTGCGCTGGCCCGCCATACCGCGGATACATTCGGTGCAGGGGCGGCACACTTCGACAGTATTGAGGCTTTGAACGCTGCTCTGGAAGCGGTGCTGGTTCCAGCGGCAACGGTATTGGTGAAAGGCTCACGTTTCATGAAAATGGAACGTACCGTTCACCATCTGATACAAGAACAGATAAAGGAGAGCCATTGATATGTTGCTCTGGCTAGCAGAATTATTTAAGCAGGATATAAGTTTTCTGCGCGTATTCAATTTCATTACATTTCGCGCCGTGTTCGCGACGATGACTTCATTGGCGATCGGTTTAATTGCCGGTCCTCCTGTCATACGTATGCTGGCCCGGCTGAAAGTCGGTCAGGCAGTACGTACCGACGGTCCGCAGACGCATCTGATCAAGACTGGTACGCCGACCATGGGCGGCGTGCTGATCCTGATTGCGATTGCTGTGTCTACCTTGCTGTGGGCCGATTTGAGCAATCGTTTCATTTGGGTGGTGCTGGTAGTGACGCTCGGTTTCGGGGCGGTCGGCTGGGTCGATGATTACCGCAAGGTGGTCTACAAAGACCCGAAGGGCATGTCTTCGAAAGAAAAGTATTTTTGGCAATCCCTGATTGGCATTGTCTCCGCGTTATATCTGGCCTTCTCGGTATCGGCACCGACCAATAGCCAGGTTTGGAATCTGTTCGTCGCATGGGTGCAGTCGGGGTTTAACCTGGACTTGCCTCCGAAGGCGGATTTGATTGTGCCGTTCTTCAAGACGGTCAGTTATCCGCTGGGCGTATGGGGCTTCATCGCCCTGACGTATTTCGTTATCGTCGGTACCAGCAATGCTGTAAATCTGACCGACGGGCTGGACGGGCTTGCGATCATGCCCACCGTAATGGTGGGGACTGCGCTGGGGATTTTTGCCTATCTGACTGGCAGTGCCAGTTACTCCAAGTATCTGTTTATTCCGCATATCCCCGGTGCAGGGGAGCTGCTTATATTCTGCGGCGCGATGACGGGTGCCGGTCTGGCTTTTCTCTGGTATAACGCACATCCGGCGCAAGTGTTCATGGGCGATGTCGGCGCGCTCGCGTTGGGCGGCGCACTGGGCACGATTGCCGTCATCGTCAGGCAAGAGATCGTGCTTTTCATCATGGGCGGAATTTTCGTTGTCGAAACCTTATCGGTGATGCTGCAAGTTGTCTACTTCAAGTTCACTAAGAGGCGCTACGGTACCGGCCGTCGCATTCTATTGATGGCACCGTTGCATCATCACTATGAGCAAAAAGGCTGGAAAGAAACGCAGGTGGTAGTGCGGTTCTGGATTGTTTCGATGATGCTGGTGCTGTTTGGCTTATCTACTTTGAAGTTGCGCTGATGAATTACCACGGTAAACAAGTTCTTGTTCTCGGATTGGGAGAGTCCGGCCTTGCGATGGCGCAGTGGTTGCATCGTTGCGGCGCGATAGTGCGCGTTGCCGATACCCGAGCAGCGCCGCAGCGACTCGCCAATTTGCGTGAGATGTTGCCGACAGTGGAATTCATCGGAGGCGCGGCTTTCGGTGCGGCTCTTTTGCCCAATACGGATTTTATCGGCGTCAGCCCCGGCTTGTCGCCGCATCGCGAATTATCAACCATCCTCGAAGAAGCGAAAGCTCTGGATATTCCGGTCTGGGGCGAGATCGAATTTTTCGCTCAAGGCTTGGCGCAACTGCGCGAGGATAAGAATTACGTGCCGAAGCTGATTGCGATCACCGGGACCAATGGAAAGACTACGGTAACCAGTCTGGTCGGCCTGTTGTGCCGGCGTGCCGGCTGGTCGGTCTGCGTGGCTGGCAATATCAGTCCGTCCGCACTGGATGTATTGCGCGATGCGATCGACAGGGACGACTTGCCGCAGGTATGGGTACTGGAACTGTCGAGTTTTCAGTTGCACACGACTTACAGTCTGCAGTCCGATGTCGCAACCGTACTCAATATTACGCAGGACCATCTGGATTGGCATGGCAGCATGGCTGATTATGTCGCCGATAAGGCCGGGATATTCGGTACCGATACCGTGCGCGTATTGAATCGTGACGATGCAGTAGTCATGACGCTGGCGTGCGCGCACGCACCTGCAGTAACCTTTGGTGCCGAAACACCCGTGCGCGCAAACGATTTTGGATTGCTTGATGAGCGCGGCGTGCAATGGCTATCGGTTGCAGTCGCTGGCGAAGATGAAGGAAAGCGCCGCAAGAAAAAAGACAACGTTGAACTGCCGCCCGTAGTAATTAGCCGTTTGATGCCGACCGATGCGCTTAATATCCGCGGTCAGCATAACGCGCTTAATGCCCTTGCTGCACTGGCTTTGTGCCGCGCGATCGGTTTGCCGCTTGCCTCGCTATTGCATGGTTTGCGTGAATATCAGGGCGAACCGCATCGGGTGGAGTTGATCTCCACGATAGGTGCAGTCAAATACTACGATGACAGCAAGGGTACGAATGTTGGCGCAACCGTGGCTGCGTTGCATGGATTAGGGATGCAACAGGGCAGCGATCGGCTGGTATTGATTGCTGGCGGCGACGGCAAGGGCCAGGATTTTTCGAGCATGGCGGAGCCGGTCGCACAGCATGTCCGTGCAGTGTTCCTGATCGGCAAGGATGCATCGGCAATACGCGCTGCCTTGAGCGCGACAGGAGTCGATCTCCACGATTGCTCCAGTCTGGAAGAGGCGGCCCAGCGTGCTGCCGAGACTGCTCGTCCAGGCGATTCGGTAATACTGTCTCCAGCTTGCGCCAGTCTCGATATGTTTCGCAATTATGCGCATCGCGCCCAAGTGTTTGTCGATGCAGTACGAGAAATCGGCCTGTCGCGCGGTGAGGTGATTGCATGAAATCCGCGTTGCCGGCCGTTATGGCGTGGCTTGGCTTTTCTTCTGCCAAAGAGCCGATGAAAAGCTTGCCGCAGCGCTCCAAAATGATGGAATACGATCAGCCATTGATCTGGGTGGTGGTCTTGCTGATGCTGTTTGGGATGGTGATGGTGTATTCCGCTTCGATTTCCTTGCCTGACTCACCGAAGTATGCAAGCTACAAGAATAACCATTTTCTGATCAGGCAGGCAATTTTCGTTACCGCTTCCTTATGTGGCGCTTTGATTGTGTTTCGGGTGCCAATCAGCACCTGGCAGCGCTGGGCGCCGTATTTGTTCGTAATCACTTTGATACTGCTGTTACTGGTTCTGGTGCCGGGTGTGGGCAAAGGCGTAAATGGTGCAAAGCGCTGGCTATCATTCAAAGTTTTTAATTTGCAACCTTCCGAATTGATGAAACTGTTCGTTGTGCTGTATGCAGCGGATTACACGGTGCGTAAGCAGCAATTCATGCATAAGTTGACAAAAGGATTTTTGCCGATGGCTGGAGCGGTGGCGATTGTTGGTTTGCTATTGCTGCTGGAGCCCGATTTGGGCGCGTTTGGCGTCATCGTTTGCATTGCGATGGGGATTTTATTTTTGGGCGGCATCAACGGCGTCTGGTTTAGCGGCATCGGCGCTATTTTAGTGGGGATTTTCGGTTTGGTGATCGTATTATCCCCATGGCGGCGCGAGAGAATTTTTGCCTATCTGAACCCGTGGGACGAAGAAAATGCGTTAGGCAAGGCGTATCAGTTGTCGCATTCGCTGATTGCTTTTGGCCGCGGCGAATTGTTTGGCGTCGGCCTTGGCGGCAGTGTCGAGAAATTGCATTATTTGCCGGAAGCCCATACCGATTTTTTATTGGCGGTGATCGGTGAAGAACTGGGTTTTGCTGGTGTCTTGGTGGTAGTAGTGATGTTTTACTGGATCATCAAGCGTGCTTTTGAGATTGGCCGCCAAGCGATTGCGCTGGATCTGACATTTGCTGGCCTGGTCGCAAAAGGCGTTGGGATCTGGATCGGCGTGCAGACGTTCATTAATATGGGTGTCAACCTCGGCTTGCTGCCGACCAAAGGCTTGACACTGCCGTTGATGAGCTATGGCGGCTCGGGTGTCTTGATCAATTGCGTCGGTCTGGCAATTCTGCTGCGTATCGATTACGAAAACAGAATTTTGATGCGCGGAGGCCGCGTATGATGCGCCCGAAGCGATTGCTGATCATGGCGGCAGGCACCGGCGGTCATATTTTTCCCGGCTTGGCTATCGCGCAGACCATGCGCGCGCGCGGTTGGCAGGTATCGTGGCTCGGCACCACGCACGGCATGGAGCACGATATCGTGCCCAGGCAGGGCATCGAGATGGATAGCATCGCTTTCGCAGGATTGCGCGGCAAAGGTTGGATGCATAGCGTGCGCGGCGCTCTCAGATTGCTCGCAAGTTTTGCATCCTGCTATCGCATCCTCGGTCGTCGCAAGCCGGATGTGGTACTCGGAATGGGCGGGTATGTGACGGTGCCGGGTGGCGTGATGGCGGCGATACGCCGGATGCCATTGGCATTGGTGAACGCAGACGCCGCCTTGCTGCTTTCGAACAAGGCACTGATGCCGCTGGCAAAACGGGTGCTGTTCGGTTTTCCTGCCGATGTCGGCGGTGCGGCCGGCAAGGCCTTGGTGACAGGCAATCCGGTGCGTCAGGAAATCATCGCTTTACCTGCCCCAGCACAACGCTATGCAGCACGGCGCGGGCCGCTCAGGGTTCTGGTGGTCGGCGGAAGCTTGGGAGCCAAAGCCTTGAATGATTGCCTGCCGGCGGCATTGGCTTTAATTCCTGTTGCAGCGCGGCCAATGGTTACGCATCAGTCCGGCAAAAAACATGTTGAAGGATTGCGGGCTGCTTACGCGGTGGCGCAAGTGCAGGCGGAAGTCGTGGATTTCATTGATGATATGCCGCGTCGTTATGCCGATGCGGATCTGGTGATCTGCCGCGCCGGCGCGATTACATTGTCAGAACTGACTGCAGCGGGGGTGGCAAGCGTACTGGTGCCCCTGATCGTGTCGACGACATCGCATCAGCGTGCCAATGCCCAGTGGATGGCTCAGAAAAATGCGGCAATTCATCAGCCGCAAGGTGAAATGACGGCGGAAAATTTATCCGTGCTGCTGCAAACCTTGACGCGCGAGGAGTGTCTGACGATGGCGCTGGCTGCTTATGCAGTCGGCAGACGGGATGCAAACGAAATGATTGCAGATGTATTGGAAGAATTGGTGAGCAACGCATGAAACATAAAGTTAAAAATATTCATTTTGTAGGCATCGGCGGCTCGGGCATGAGCGGCATTGCCGAGGTTCTGCTTAATCTCGGATATACGATCACAGGATCGGATCTGGGCAGTAATGCCGCGACGCAGCGGTTAGCGGAACTGGGTGCGCACGTTACCTTGGGTCATGCTGCCGAGAACATCAATAACGCCGATGCCATCGTTACTTCAACTGCGGTAAAGGCGGACAATCCGGAAGTACTGGCAGCGCGCCAAAAAAATATTCCGATTGTGCCAAGAGCCATGATGCTGGCTGAATTAATGCGCCTGAAACGCGGCATTGCAATTGCGGGCACGCACGGCAAGACCACCACTACCAGCCTGGTCGCCAGCGTGCTGGCCGAAGGCGGCCTGGACCCGACTTTCGTCATCGGCGGCCGTTTGAACAGTGCTGGCGCCAATGCCAAGTTGGGTGCTGGCGACTTCATTGTGGCTGAAGCGGATGAGTCGGATGCATCCTTTCTCAATTTGCTGCCGGTGATTGAAGTGATCACCAATATCGATGCTGATCATATGGAAACATACGGTCACGATTTTGCGAAACTCAAGCAGGCGTTCATCCAGTTTACGCAGCATCTGCCTTTTTATGGCGTCGCGGTATTGTGTCTCGACGATCCGAATGTACGCGAAATCATGCCGTTCATTTCCAAACCGATCGTCACTTACGGCTTCCACGAAAAGGCCCAGGTACGCGCAGTCGATGCCAAGGCGGTGGGCGAGCAAATGCAGTTCACAGTGCTGCAGAATGGCTATGCATCGATGATGGTGACGCTGAACCAGCCCGGCATGCACAATATTCAAAATGCGTGCGCAGCCATCGTGATTGCCCGCGAGCTGGGTGTGGCGGATAGCGCGACGCAAAAAGCGTTAAAGGAATTCCATGGAGTAGGCCGTCGTTTCACGCGACATGGCGAAATTGCGTTGGCTGATGTCGATGGCAAATTCGGCGGCAGTTTTTCATTAGTCGATGATTATGGTCACCATCCTGCCGAAATGGCGGCAACTCTTGCAGCTGCCCGCGGTGCTTATCCGGGGCGCCGGCTGGTGCTGGCTTTTCAGCCGCATCGGTTCACGCGTACGCGTGATCTGTTCGAGGATTTCGTGCGCGTTTTATCTACTGCGGATGCTTTGGTGCTGACTGAAGTATATGCGGCAGGAGAACAGCCGATTATCGCTGCCGATGGCCGTGCGCTGGCACGCGCGATGCGCGTCGCAGGCAAGGTCGAACCGGTATTTGTCGAAAATATCAACGAGATGCCAGAAACCATCATGAATTTTGCCCGAGATGGCGATGTTGTGATCATGATGGGAGCTGGTTCCATCGGCGGCATTCCCGGCAAATTGACACAAGGAGTACATCATGGGTGAAAGCGGCATGGGTAAGGAATTCGGCAAGGTTGGCGTATTATTCGGAGGCCGTTCGGCTGAACGCGAAGTGTCGCTAATGTCGGGAGCCGGAGTGCTTCAGGCATTGAAGGAAAAAGGCGTTGATGCCCATGCCTTCGATCCGGCCAAGCGCAGTCTGGCAGAGCTGGCCGATGAAAAATTTGATCGTGTATTCATTGCGCTGCATGGCCGTTATGGCGAGGATGGCACCTTGCAAGGCGCTTTGGAGCAGCTTGCTATTCCATATACAGGGCCAGGTGTATTGGCTTCATCGATAGCGATGGACAAAGCCATGACCAAACGCATCTGGATGGCAAGTGCACTGGCAACGCCGAAGTTCGAAATGTTGACGCCACAGAGCGATTGGGATGCGGTCGCTACCGCACTGGGCTTGCCCCTGATCGTCAAACCTGCGCATGAAGGATCCACTCTTGGTTTGACCAAGGTAACGCAGATTGCACAATTGCCGGCTGCGTTTGCGCTAGCGGCGAAATACGATAGTGCTGTTATGGCGGAGGAATTCATTGCCGGCATGGAGCTGACCTGTCCAATTCTTGGGTATGGTGCACAGGCCAAGGCCTTGCCGGTGATTCGCATCATCGCCCCTGATGCGAATTACGATTACCAAAATAAGTATTTTTCAAACGATACTCAATATCTTTGTCCGTGCGGCCTGCCGGCAGAGCAGGAGCGTGCGATACAGGAATTGGCGCTGGCAAGTTACCGTGCTCTTGGCTGCCGTGGCTGGAGCCGGGTCGATGTAATGGTGCGCGCCTCTGACAATCATCCGTTTCTGCTTGAAATCAATACCTCTCCCGGCATGACCGGGCATTCTCTGGTGCCGATGTCGGCAAAGGTCACCGGATTCAGCTATGAGGATTTATGCCTTGGGATATTACGTTCGGCAGCGCTTGACTTGACGCCATCGACTGACTGGATTGTGCGCTAAGCAGGCGCAGTAAAGGAACTGCAAAGACCATGTGGCAAGAGATCAAAACACTCAATGCGATAGCCAACACACTGTTTTCAGTGCTCGCATTGCTATTGTTCTCGGCCGGTATTTTTTGGCTGACGCAGCGCCCGATGTTCATGTTGAAGGCGATCAGGGTAGTGAGCGCTGATGCAATGCAATTGCATCATGTGAATCGGCTAACGGTGAAAGGTGCAGCGATTCCGCGTATCAGAGGGAATTTTTTTACCACTAACCTGGATGCCGTGCGTATTGCTTTTGAGGGAGTACCTTGGGTGCGCAAAGCGACAGTGCGCCGGGAATGGCCAAACAAATTGGTGGTCTCGGTTGAGGAACACGAACCATTGGGAACCTGGGGCGAAAATGGGAGGCTGATCTCGGTCAAAGGCGATGTATTTACGGCCAATCTCGCGGAAGCAGAAGAAGACGGCGATTTGCCCGAATTCAATGGGCCGGAGGGTGCTGAAAAAGAAGTAGTCGCACGTTTTGAAGAGTTCAAGCAATGGTTCGCACCGATACAGCTTGCACCGGAATCGATCAGGCTGTCGGACCGTTATGCATGGACCGTAAAACTAAATAACGGTATCAACGTGGAGTTGGGAAGAGAGCAAGGCCGGGCGCTGATGCGCGAGCGTGTTGATCGATTTGTAGGTATTTATCCGCAATTGGCAGCGCTGTTGCAAAACCGGATTGAAAGTGTGGACATGCGTTACACGAATGGGCTAGCGCTCAAAGTGAATGGCATGGCACCCGGCTTGGAAAGCAAACGAAAGTAAGCGGAACACGATGACAAAAGACGCAAAGAATCTGATTGTTGGCCTCGATATAGGCACCTCGAAAGTGGTGGCCGTAGTGGCTGAAGTGATGGCTGACGGGCGCCATGAAGTCATTGGCCTTGGCCAAAACGAATCGAAAGGGCTGAAGAAAGGCGTTGTCGTCAATATCGAGGCAACTGTCGAGTCGATTCAACGTGCGTTGGAAGAAGCTGAATTGATGGCCGACTGCAAAATCCGGCATGTCTATGCGGGAATTGCGGGCAGTCATATCCGCAGTTTCAATTCCCGCGGGATGGTTGCGATCAAGGATAAGGAAGTTACCGCCGCCGATGTGTCTCGCGTAATCGAGACTGCCAAAGCGGTCAATATTCCGACTGACCAGCAATTGCTGCATACCGTTCCGCAAGAATTCATTGTCGATAATCAGGAAGATGTACGCGAACCGATCGGCATGAGCGGCATACGGCTTGAAGTGCGCGTGCATATTGTCACCGGTGCCGTATCGGCGGTGCAGAACATCGTCAAATGCGTGCGACGCTGCGGTCTCGAAGTATCGGATCTGATATTGCAGCCGATGGCTTCCGCCGATGCCGTACTGACCACGGACGAAAAGGAATTAGGCGTAGTGCTGATCGATATCGGCGCTGGCACCACCGATGTAGCGATATTTTCCGAAGGGGCGATCCGCCATACCTCGGTGATACCGATTGCCGGCGATCAGATTACCAGCGATATTGCGATGGCCCTGCGTACACCGACGCCGGACGCGGAAGAAATCAAACTGCGGTATGGCGTCGCCAAGCAGGTATTGGCCGATCCAAGCGAGTCTCTTGAAGTTCCGGGCCTGGGGGATCGTAATCCACGCACCCTGTCGCGTCAGGCTCTGGCGGCCGTGATAGAGCCGCGGGTCGAGGAACTGTTCGCCTTGGTGCATCAGGTGGTGCGCGAATCGGGCTTTGAAGAAGTGCTGTCTAGTGGAATTGTGATTACCGGTGGTTCCGGACTGATGCCCGGGATGATTGAACTGGCCGAGGATATTTTCCTCAAACCGGCGCGGCTGGGGATACCTGGCTACAACGGCCAGCTCGCCGATGTGGTGCGCAGTCCGCGCTATTCGACGGTGCTCGGTTTGTTGCTGGAAGCCAAGAAGCAGTATTACCGTGGCCATGTGGTAACGCAGCAGGAAGGCTCTGTCAAGGAAGTGTGGCGGCGCATGAAAGACTGGTTTATTGGAAATTTTTGACGTAAGCAGGTTCGGCTAATAATTTTTTATCGGATTAATTTTTTGTTTAATGGTTTTTCGTTCGCTAGCCCTCATTTTTAATGATCGCCGTCGACTGAGAATCGCAAACTGATAGGGGGACATCATGGAATTTGATATGGTCGATCATGCTACGCAAGGTACTGTGATCAAGGTAGTCGGAGTCGGTGGTGCCGGCGGTAATGCTATCCAGCACATGATTAATAAAGGTGTTTCCGGGGTTGAATTCATCGCCGCCAATACCGATGCGCAGGCACTACTGCAATCGAAAGCGCATAACGTGATCCAGATCGGCGAAACCGGTTTGGGTGCGGGCATGAAGCCGGAAATCGGCCGCCAGCTGGCCGAGGAATCGCGTGCGCGCATCGAAGATGCATTGCGCGGCGCGGACATGGTCTTTATCGCAGCCGGCATGGGCGGCGGCACCGGCACCGGCGCTGCGCCGGTCGTTGCCGAAATCGCCAAGTCGCTCGGCGCGCTGACAGTTGCGGTCGTATCCAAGCCCTTTTCGTATGAAGGTCAGAAATGCATGGACATCGCCGACGAAGGATTGGAAGCGCTGTCGCAACATGTGGATTCGCTGATCATCATCCTGAACGAAAAACTGGAAGAGATCTACGAAGACGACACCATGATGGAATGGCTGCAGCATGCGGATGACGTGCTCAATAATGCGGTGGCCGGCATCGCCGAAATTATCAATGTCCCCGGACACATCAACGTCGATTTCAACGACGTCAAGACCATCATGGGCGAGCAGGGCAAGGCCATGATGGGCACTGCCACCGCATCCGGCGTTGACCGCGCGCGTATTGCCGCCGAACAGGCAGTGGCATCTCCTTTGCTCGATGGTATCGATTTGTCCGGCGCGCGCGGCGTACTGGTCAATGTCACCGCAAGCCGTAGTCTGAAGGGTAAGGAAATCAAGGAAGTCATGGCTGCGGTACGCGCGTTTGCGGCGCCCGACGCTTCGATTGCCCAAGGTATCGCCTACGATGACAGCATGGGCGATGATATTCGCGTTACCGTCGTTGCCACCGGTCTCGGACGTACCAAGAAATCGATGCAACTGGTGCAGAACACCATGTTGCGCACCGGCACCCACAACGAACAAATGATGGCGCCGTCAATGGCGGGAGCCTTGCAACCAGGCATGACTACACCGGCACATTCGTTTGACGGTCTCAAGGCGCCGGCGGTATGGCGTCGCGAATCTGCCTCGGAGCAAGTGCGCGCGCTGGAAAAAAACGGCATGGAAACCTATGATATTCCTGCCTTTTTACGCAAGCAGGCAGATTGAGGATTGCCGGTTTTTCCTGCCGGATGCGGATACGCCGTTGCCGGCAGAAAAAAAGAGACTCGGGCATACTGTAAGCCGTCCGCCGCGCCAAAGCTGGCGCGGCGTTTTTTTATACACGGATTTTCAGATACGCAAGGAGCTCAGTATGACCATTAAAATCGGTGAAACATTGCCTGAAGGTACGCTTGCAGAATTCATTGAAGTTGAATCTGCCGGCTGTTCGCTGGGGCCGAATTCTTTTGACGTCAGTAATCTGGTCAAAGACAAGAAGATCGTTATTTTCGGTTTGCCGGGTGCTTACACGCCGACGTGTTCGGCCCAGCATTTGCCAGGGTATGTCACGCATGCAGCCGATTTCAAAGCGAAGGGTGTCGATGAAATCTGGTGCATTGCAGTCAACGATGCATTTGTCATGGGCGCCTGGGGGCGAGATCAGAAAGCCAATGGCGTTGTGCGCATGATGGCAGACGGCAATGCAGCATTTTCCAAGGCGCTTGGCCTGGATGCCGATTTCTCGAAATTCGGCATGGGCACACGTTCGCAGCGTTATTCGATGCTGGTCGAAAACGGCGTCGTCAAGCAGTTGAATGTGGAGCAGGATGGCAAATTTGATGTGTCAAACGCAGAAACGATGCTGGCTCAACTGGGCTGAATTCTAGCGCTGGCATGCAGCGCGGACTGGCGTTTCTTGACAATAAAAAAGCCTGAACGATGTATGTTCAGGCTTTTTTATGTGCCGAGTTATTACCGCGTTTGTTGCGGCAATAGCTGTTATGGCGCTACGGAAATTATTTCAGATGATTTGAAATCAGTTTGGTCATCTCGAACATCGATACCTGTGCTTTGCCGTCGAAAATGGTTTTCAGATTGGCATCGGCATTGATCATGCGTTTGTTCTGTGGATCTTGCAGGTCCAGCTTCTTGATGTATTCCCACACTTTTTTCGTAACTTCGGTACGTGGAAGCGGAGTTGCGCCGACCACGGTTGCCAATGCTGCAGAGGGCGTCATGGGTTTCATGAAAGCTGCGTTTGGTTTGCGTGCGGGCGCTGCTGCCGCTTTTTCCGGTGCAGCTTTTTTAGCCGGAGCTACTTTGCTTGCTGCAGGTTGCTTGGCTTCGGGTTTTTTCGCTGTTGCCATAAGGTGGCCTCCTGATGAACTGTTAAGAAATAACGCATTTTTGCGCACTCGCTAATATTGGTGCGGTTTGCATGGGGACGCAAGTGTTTTCTTGCGTTTCCGGCGAATTGCGATGATTGCAGCTTTAACGCATGCCGGGCATCATGCCCTTCATGCCGCGCATCATTTTCATCATGCCGCCGCCCTTGAGTTTTTTCATCATCGATTGCATTTGCTCGAATTGCGCCAGCATCCGGTTGACTTCCTGCACTTGCACCCCGGCACCGGCTGCGATGCGGCGTTTGCGTGCGGCCTTGATCAGATCCGGTTTCGCGCGCTCTTGCGGGGTCATCGAATTGATGATGCCTTCCATGCGCTTGACCTGCTTTTCCGCCTGGTCCATGTTGGCGCCGTTGGCTGCTTGCTGGAGCTGCGCCGGCAGCTTGTCCATCAGGTTGGCGAGTCCGCCCATTTTCTTCATTTGCGATAGCTGGGATTTGAAGTCGTTGAGGTCGAATTTTCCGCCGACCTTGAGTTTTTGCGCCAAATCCTGTGCGGCTTTGACGTCCACTCCTTTTTGGGCTTCTTCTACCAGCGCCAGAATGTCGCCCATGCCGAGGATGCGGTTGGCCATCCGGGTCGGATCGAAGGGTTCCAATCCATCGAGCTTTTCGGAAACGCCGGCGAATTTGATCGGCTTGCCGGTAATGTGCCGTACCGACAAGGCCGCACCGCCGCGGGAGTCGCCGTCCAGCTTGGTCAGCACGATGCCGGTCAGCGGCAGTGCATCGTTGAACGCCTTGGCGGTATTGATCGCATCCTGGCCCAGCATTGCGTCGACTACGAACAGGGTTTCGATCGGCTTGACTGCGGCGTGGACGGCGGAAATTTCGCGCATCATCTGTTCGTCGATGCCGAGGCGACCTGCGGTATCGATAATCAATACATCGTGATAATGCCTTTTTGCATAATCCAGCGCGGCCAGTGCGATATCAACCGGCTTGTCGGTGCTGTGCGACGGGAAAAAATCGGCGCCGACCTGCGCGGTAACCGCTTGCAACTGGGCAATCGCAGCAGGACGGTAGACGTCGGCCGAAACGGTCAACACCTTTTTCTTTTTGCTTTCGGTCAGGTATTTGGCCAGTTTGCCGACCGTTGTGGTTTTACCGACGCCCTGCAAACCGGCCATCAGTATGATTGCCGGCGGTTGGGTGGCAAAATTCAGTTGCGATGCCTCCGCGCCCAGATCGGCTCCCATCAGGGTGGCCAGTTCGCGCTGCACCACGCCGACCAGGGCCTGGCCCGGCGTGAGCGAAGAAATCACTTCTTCGCCAAGCGACTTTTGCTTGACGCGTGCAATGAATTCGCGCACCGCCGGCAGCGCCACGTCGGCCTCCAGCAGCGCCATGCGCACTTCGCGCAGCATTTCGGCAGTATTCGATTCGGTAAGACGCGCTTCGCCGCGCATGGTTTTGACGACTTTGGCGAGGCGCTGGGTAAGATTATCTAGCATGGCAGTGGCGTTTCATAAATGAGGCGACAAATCGATGCGCGGCTCGGTTTGATCGAAATAGCGCGCATTGGATGCATTGGGCGCATTGGAATAATATTAATGCGTCATTTTAACCGATGCGGTGCGCGCCGGTAACGATGGCGCACACCGCTGCCTGAATTCCTTTTGTTATTAATAAATACAGGGAGTATGCGAAATAATATAGTGCTTTCCGCATATATTCGTTGCGGATAGACAATATACATATATTAGTATATTTCTCTATAAAAGCCGTTTCAGCCTCTGTTTTGCAGGGTTTGCCGCGCACCGGCGCCGGCAATTGTCTGCTGCGTTGCCGCGGGCAGATAGTGTAAACTGACCGCATGCAAACATCATTTTTCATTGCGGCAGCGCTACTCTATGCGATTTGCGCAGCTCTGCCGGCGCGTCAGCGCATTTATATCTCCAGCGGCACCGCGCTCGCCTGGCTTCTGCATGGAGTCGGACTATGGTCGGACGTGATTGTGGCGCCTGAAACCTTGCGGCTCGGATTTGCCATCATGCTGTCGGCGGCGTTCTGGGTTTCGGTTGCCGCGTACTGGCTGGAAAATCGCAATTTTGCGCTGGATGGCTTACGCGTACTGGTGCTGCCGGCCACGATGGTGGCGGTATTGCTGCCAATTGCCTTTCCGGGCAATGTCGTGCCGCTGGAAGGAAAATCAGATATGTTTGCATGGCATATCGCGGTGTCGATGCTGGCGTACGGCACGTTGACCGTGGCCGCCTTTCACGCGGTATTGATGACGATCCAGGAATCCAGGCTGCATCTGCACGCGGGCTCTTCCCGCTCGCAGGGCTGGGTGGCTTCGCTGATCGATCGTCTGCCGGCGTTGCTGACAATGGAGAAATTGTTGTTTCGCCTGATTGCCTTCGGTTTCGTATTACTAACGCTGACGGTGTTGTCGGGTGTGTTGTTTTCAGAGCAATTATTCGGCAGGGCGTTCAAGTGGGATCACAAGACCGTGTTTACCCTGCTGTCATGGCTGCTGTTCGGCTTGCTGCTGGCGGGGCGAAAATGGCAGGGCTGGCGCGGTAAAACCGCACTGAGTTTCACCTTGTCCGGATTTGCCACCCTGTTGCTGGCGTATGTCGGCAGCCGCTTTGTGCTTGAAGTGATGTTGCACCGGGGCGGCGTATGAAGCTTCTGGCCTGGGTGTTATTGGGTTTGCTCGTGATTTGGGCAATCCGCTCCAAAAAAAGCACGATACACACGGAAAAACCCGAAGTGCCGCGCCTCCACGAGCCCGAGCTGATGGTGCAATGCGCGCATTGCGGCGTGCATTTTCCCGCCTCCGAGGCGGTGCGCCAGACAGACATGTCGTTTTGCAGCGAAGAGCACCGCCGCCTGCACTTCCATTCCTAAGCGCGCATGGGGCGCAGCGATCTGAGCAATTCCGGCGAATCTGACGCAACCTTCTGGCATTCGCTGCAAGCGATGAATCTGAGCCGGATCATCATTGCCGGCTTGCTGCTAGCGTATTTCAGCCTCAACGGCAGCAATATCGGTTGGGCGAGCGGGCAGATTTTGTACCTGCAAATCTGTATTGCCTATTTGTTGCTGGCGCTGGTGTTTGCAGGATTGCCCACGTATTTCCGGCTGCGCTTCCTGCTGCAACTGTCAACCCAGATCAGCGTCGATATACTTGCCATTTCGGCGCTGTATATGGTTACCGGCGGCGTCAAGGGTGGCCTGGCGATCCTGTACCTTTTTCCGTTGGCTGGCGCCGCCATTCTTGCGCCGCTGGTGCCCGCACTGTTTTTTGTCTCCATCGTGACCTTGTTTTTGTTGGCGGAAGGCGGCTATCGGGCCTTGACGCTGGATGGCGAGGCGCCGTTCATGCAGGCTGGGCTGTATGGAGCAGCATTTTTTGCCATAATTTTCGTCGTCAACCGCCTCGCTGCACGGCTCATCAGGCAAGAGCATCTGGCTGTCACGCACGGCATGGATTTGCAAATCCAGCAAGCCATCAACCGGCTGGTGATTGCCGACATGGCAGACGGTATCCTGGTAGTGAACCGCGAGGGCGCGGTTTTAATGGGAAATCCGGCGGCGCAGCAGATGCTCGGCGTGACTGCGACGGGGCGAAAGCCGGCTTGGCGGTTGAGCGATGTGCCTTCTTTCGCGCCGATTGCAGAAGCGTTTCTTGCATGGTCCGCGTTGTCTGGAAAACCGTTACCGGAGCAATCGGTCGCGCCCGTTTTCGTTTTCGTCAAGCCGTTGGTGGAGGCAACGATGACAGCTGCAGCACTGCCTTCGGGGGCGCGGCGGGAGTTGTTTTCGCATCTCAATTTGCGTTTTGCCGCAGTCGATACCGGTGACCGGAAAAGCGCCAGAACCATTATTTTTTTGCGCGATGTCAGCGAAATCGAAAATCAGGCACAGCAATTGAAGCTGGCGTCGATGGGCCGGCTGACGGCCAGCATCGCGCACGAAGTCAGAAATCCGCTGGCGGCGATTTCGCATGCTGCTGCCTTGCTCGAAGAAGATGCGGACGACCCGGTTTCCGGCCGGCTTTTGACTATCGTTGCCGATAACGTGACGCGGGTGAACCGCATGATCGAGGATATCCTCAATCTTTCCCGCAAAGCGCAGTTGCACGGCGAACCTTTCCTGCTGTTGCCCGCATTGGCCGATATCGTCACGGAATTCGGCGATGCGCACCGGTTGCCCGCTGCCATGATTGGGCTGAGCGGTCCCGATACGCGCAATACGCAACGGGTGCGCTTTGATCCGATGCATTTGCGCGAAGTAGTGGTGAATTTGCTGTCGAATGCAATCCGGTATGCGAGCCGCCGGCCCGGCAGCATTCGGCTGCGGGTGGCGTGCGACGAGGGCAACCGGCTTGAATTGCATGTGCAAGATGACGGACCGGGGATTGCGGCGCCGGTGCGCGCCCATTTGTTCGAGCCTTTTCACACTACTTCCAGCAAAGGCACCGGTTTGGGGCTCTATCTGGCACGGGAGTTATGCTTGAATAATGGCGCGATGCTAGATTATGAATATCGTACCGAATCTGCGGCCGATAATGGCGATCAGCGCGGCGGCGAAGCCAGCGGCAGGTTTGTGATTACGTTCGCACTGCCGCATCCAGCCTGATGATTGATTCGATATGACTAACACTAACAGACGGTAGCCATGGTTTCTCCTCGTATTCTGGTGGTCGATGATGAAGCGGATTTGCGTGAATTGCTGGAAATTACGCTGGTTCGCATGGGACTCGATGTCGATAGCGCCGACAGCGTGGCAGCAGCGCGCGCGCATCTGGCCCAAAACAGGTACGCGCTGGTCTTGACCGACATGCGCCTGCCGGACGGCTTGGGAATCGAGCTGGTAAGGGAAGTTGTCGGCAACTGCAAAAATACCCCGATCGCAGTCATTACCGCTTTCGGCAGCGCCGACAATGCGGTGGCGGCACTCAAGGCCGGCGCGTTTGATTATGTTTCCAAGCCGGTGGCACTGGAGCAGTTGCGCTTGCTGGTGCATTCTGCGCTGCGGCTGGAGGGCACCACAGGCGCTTGCGTCAAGCTTGCCAAGCACCTGCCTGCAACGCGATTAATCGGCGATTCGCCGGCGATGCAATCCTTGCGGGCGCAGATAGCGCGCCTGGCGCGCAGTATGGCCCCTGTGGCTATTAGCGGCGAATCCGGCAGCGGCAAGGAACTGGCAGCGCGTGAAATCCATGCCCGCAGTGCGCGCGCCGGGCAACCCTTCATCGCGGTAAACTGCGGCGCAATTCCCGATAATCTGATGGAGGCGGAATTTTTCGGCTATCGCAAAGGTGCCTTTACCGGCGCGATGGAAGATCGCGACGGATTTTTTCAGGCTGCGCATGGCGGCACGCTGATGCTGGACGAAGTAGCCGATTTGCCGCTGGCGATGCAAGTCAAGCTGTTGCGCGCAATCCAGGAGCGCCGGGTGCGCAAGATCGGCGCGACGACCGAAGAAGCGGTGGATGTGCGCATTATCAGCGCCACGCACAAGGATCTCGCGCGCTGCGTCGAACAGGGCGGCTTCCGGGAGGATTTGTATTACCGGCTGAATGTCATAGAACTGGCGCTGCCCGCATTGCGCCAGCGGCGGGAGGATATCGGCTTGCTCGCTGATGCGATTCTGGCGCGCTTGGCCGCCAGCGATAATGGCGGCAATAGCGCAATATTGGGACCGGGAGCGTTGCAAGCATTATGCGGCCATGCATTTCCGGGCAATGTGCGCGAACTGGAAAATATCCTTGAGCGCGCGCTGGCGTTTGCCGAAAACGGCGTGATCGAAGTCGCCGACCTGGCGCTGAAAATACCTAAACTGCGGAATCCAACAGCGCCTGAAAGCGCATCGGTTTCGCTGCGTGCGTCCGAGGTTGCCGGCAGCGCCGAAGCTGTGGCTCCGGATGTCGGTGCAAACAGGCTTGGCGAGGATGGCATTCCCCGTTGTTTGCCCGATTATCTGAGCGGCATCGAGCGCGATATCATCCAGCGCGCTTTAATCCAGACCCGGTTCAATCGTACCCAGGCGGCGGAACTTCTCGGCATCAGCTTTCGCCAATTGCGCTATCAGATGCAGAAGCTCGATATCACGGAGCCCAAATGAACCCAAATAAAATACCTGTCTCGGCACCGGCGCGGTTCGAGGTGATGGCCGATGGCTGGTGCCGTCAGGCGCTACGGATCGACTCGCCTAACCGCGATGAGCGTCCGCAGGGTTCTGGCATCGACTTGCTGGTGATCCACAATATCAGTCTGCCACCCGGCCAGTTCGGCGGCGAGCAAATTTGCGCATTGTTTACCAATCGGCTCGATTGCGATGCGCATCCGTATTTCGACCAGTTACGCACGCTCCGGGTGTCCGCCCATTTCCTGATCCGCAGGGATGGCGTGGTGATGCAGTTCGTATCCGCCAATGAGCGCGCGTGGCATGCAGGCGCATCGTCGTTCGGCCAACGGCAGCGCTGCAATGATTTTTCGATTGGCATAGAGCTCGAAGGCACCGATGTGGAACCTTATGCCGAGCTGCAATATGCGTCGCTGGTCGCGCTGACCATTGCCTTGCAAGCCCGTTATCGCCTCACCGATGTAGCCGGGCACGAGCATATCGCGCCGGGCCGGAAGACTGATCCAGGACCATTTTTCGATTGGCTGCATTACCGCGAAACGCTCAGCGCGCAAACGCCTTTGGTGCTTGGTGCGCAAGCGTTGCGCTTTCCTGCCTGATGCGAGAGTCACCCGCAATCATCGTCGAGCGTCGGGTTTTTCAGAGAAACGGCCGCTACTCAAATGTGCCGGATATGGCGCCGATTTTTTAGGGACGAAATGCAGCCGAAATCCGCAGTTGCGTACGCCAGAATTACGTGCAAAGATCGAGACACTGTTTTTGCATAGTGGGAGGTTGGAGTATATGCTACGCAAAGGATACAATGCCGCCACGCGTACCCGCTATGAATGCACCGATGTTCAAGCGCCATGTGGGTTTGGCTGCAAGTCGGCGTGCTCAGAGAATGGGGCTTGACCTCATGTTCGCACAGGAAGAAAATCCATTTTTATGGGTGTGCAGGGTGATCGAGCCAGCGAAGAAGCGAAATTTTTGTCAAGATGCGTGCAATTGCATCGTGCACCACAAGCCGCCTGGATACCAGGGCGGCAACGTAAAAATGGAAGGTTATCACCCATTTTATGAACAGTAAAAAAACCGGATTGCCTTTGTCAGTTTCTGCCGCCGCACCTTGCGACGTCAGGCAAGGCGGTTTTTTCTCTGAAAAATCCGGAAAATTTTTAAGGCCGAATTTCCGCGCCAGCGGTATAGCTGGCGTTTTTTTTGGATACAAGCGCAGTATTGTTGCTTAACCTGTATTTTGGGTTAACCTCCGACGTGAATTTTGCGATTTATGCGTGTTGCGGCAGGAGTGATGTTGTGGCCGGATTGCAGCATTGGATATTGGATTAGATCCAGCAAATCGGTCGGTGCCGAATTCATTGGCGCATGCAAAAGTGCATGGTGTTTGTGCCGATGAATAATCCGCCTGGCCGATTGCGCTGGTTAGCCGGATTGAAATCTTGAAAATTGATTGTCTCATCTCACGTGAAGGAGAAAAAAATGGCAACAGCAGTCAAAAAGCCAGCAGCGAAAAAACCGGCCGCCAAATTAGCCGCGCCTGCGAAGAAACCAGTGGCAGCAAAAAAAGCCGCTGAAAAAACACCTGTGGCAGATAAAAAAGCAGCGCCAAAAGCGGCTGCGGCCAAAGCGGTGAAAGCCGATCCAGCCAAGAAGCCCGCAGCCAAAGCGGTAGCGTCGAAAGCCGCAGCAGCCGCGCCTGCGTCCAAAGCGACGGCAAAAGCAGCCGCAGCCAAGCCGGCAGCGAAAAAAGCGGTAGCACCGAAAGCAGCAGCGCCAAAAGCGGCTGCAGCCAAAGCGGTGAAAGCCGATCCAGCCAAGAAGCCCGCAGCCAAAGCGGTAGCGTCGAAAGCCGCAGCGGCCGCGCCTGCGCCCAAAGCGACGGCAAAAGCAGCCGCAGCCAAGCCGGCAGCGAAAAAAGCGGTAGCACCGAAAGCAGCAGCGCCAAAAGCGGCTGCAGCCAAAGCGGTGAAAACCGATCCAGCCAAGAAGCCCGCAGCCAAAGTGGCAGCGTCGAAAGCAGCAGCGGCCGCGCCTGCGTCCAAAGCGACGGCAAAAGCAGCCGCAGCCAAGCCGGCAGCGAAAAAAGCGGTAGCACCGAAAGCAGCAGCGCCGAAAGCGGTTGCTGCCAAAGCCGCAGCTAAAGCAGAAGCAGTCAAGCCTGCAGCGAAAAAAGCTGCGACAACGCCGAAGAAAGGTGCTGTGACGAAAGCCGCTGCAGCCAAAAAGACGGTGGTAAAAACCGCCGCTCCTAAAAAAGCAGCGGCAAATTCGGATGCAAAAACCGTTCTGAATCCGGCGGCAGCATGGCCGTTTCCAACCGGCTCCCGTCCGTAATCTGACGACATTTTTCAGAGGCCGCAATGGCTTCTGGCACAATACCCGCTGTGTGGCTTGTTGCCATACGGCGGGTTTTTTTATGAAGAGGGCTTACATGCTGCATGGCATTTTGACGTTGATAGTGGGTACCGTGGCAGCCATCGTGGCTGGCGTATTGTTATTGCGGTTCTGGATGCAGGCGGTGCGTATGCGTGCGCCCGCATCGGTTGCGCAGTTCATTTTTCGGCTGTCGGACTGGCTGGTATTGCCGTTGCGTCGCGTATTGCCCGGCGTCGGCGGGTACGACTGGCCCTGCCTGGTCGGCGCCTATCTGATTGCGCTGATAGCGACTGCGGTCGATATGCTGGTTATTTCGCCGTTTTCGTTCCAGACCTTGTTGCTGCTGGCAGTGTTACGGCTGTTGCAGTGGGCATTTTACGGCTTGATGGGTTTGCTGATCATCGAAGCAGTGTTTAGCTGGGTCAATCCGCAGGCGCCGCTGGCACCGGTGGTGCGCGCGCTGAACGAGCCCTTGCTGCGTCCGCTGCGCCGCATCATCCCTTTGGTCGGGAATATCGATTTGTCGCCGCTGGCGGCTTTGCTGTTGCTGCAAATAGTGCTGCAAGTGCTGCGAAGCCTGGTGCTGTCGCTGGCATGAGCGGCGTCTGGTGTTCCCAGACGGCGCAAGGAATCCGTCTGGCGGTCCAGATCACACCGAATGCAAAACGCAGTGAAGTCATCGGCGTGCTCGACGATGTATTGAAAATCCGGCTGCAAGCGCCGCCGGTCGAGGGCAAGGCGAATCTGGCGTTGACGCGTTTTATCGCTGCTACGCTGGGTTTGCCCAAAAGTGCAGTGGTCTTGCTGCACGGGCAGACCAATAAGCGCAAGCTGCTGGAAATCCACGCGCCCCAATTGACCGTCGCCGCGGTCCGGCACGCATTGCTCCCCGCTCCGGTTTAACCCTGGAAGTACGAGCCGAATCGGCGCGCAATGCGTTGATTTTGTTACAGCCGATAGTCGAATGCGGCAAAAAACCGCTCGTCAATTTCAGCTTTGCTGAGTGCGTGATTCTGGCCGCCCTGATGCGCAATCTTGATCGAACCCATCAGGCTTGCCAGACGGCCGGTGCTGGCCCAATCCATGTCATTGCTCAAACCAAACAGCATGCCGGCACGGAAGGCGTCGCCGCATCCGGTCGGATCGACGATCCGGTCTGCCGCTACGCAGTCGATATCGATGCGTTCGGCCGCCGTGAAGATATGGGCGCCCAATTCTCCGCGCGTGACAACCAGCGCAGATACGCGCTGCGCAATCTGATCCAGCGTCAGGCCGGTGCGCTGGGTCAATAGCTCGGCTTCATAGTCGTTGACCGCAACATAGGTCGCCAGCTCAATGAAATGGATCAGTTCGGCGCCGCTGAACATCGGCAAGCCCTGGCCGGGATCAAAGATGAATGGAATTTCCAGTTCCGCACATTCGCTGGCGTGCTGCAGCATGCCGTCGCGCCCGTCGGGCGCGACGATGGCCAGCTTGACCGGACCGGCGTCGGCGACCCGGTTCTCGTGCGAAAACATCATCGCGCCCGGATGGAAAGCGGTGATCTGGTTATTGTCGGCGTCGGTGGTGATGAATGCCTGCGCGGTATAGGCGGCCGGAAAGGCGCGGATATTGCGCCTGGAAATGCCCAGATTGTCGAGCCGGTCGAGATAAGGCTGGCTGTCCTGGCCCACAGTTGCCATGATGCGCGGATCGCCCCCCAATAATTTCAGGTTGTAGGCAATATTGCCGGCGCAGCCGCCGAATTCCTTGCGCAACTCCGGCACCAGGAAAGCGACATTAATCTTGTGTAACTGGTCGGCCAGGATGGCATTGGAGAAACGATCTCCGAACGACATGATGGTGTCAAAAGCAATAGAGCCGCAGATCAGGGAAGTCATGATGGAAGTCGAATTAAACGATCGGGTTAGTGGGAGTGAAGCGCAGCAGGCATAGCCTTGACTTCGCGATATACATAGATAGAGTATGTGGAAAATAACATGTATTTACGCATGTATACATGGCACTTTTAAAAATACTGGCATATTTAATATTATTTCCGAGATTACGGATAAAACGCTACGACGCGGTATCCGGCCGCTTGCAATTGGCTCAGCATGAAGCTGAGCCGGACCGGTTTTTCGCTGTTGGCGGCCACGCCTTGGGCGATGTCGGTAGCGGAAAGCGGAAATTCGCGCGGCGCAAAAACACGCCGCACAATGACGCGTTCAGTGCCGTCATTTAAGCTTAATTCAAGATTCGGCCAAGCTTGTGCAGTATTGCTGCGATTGCGCAGCAGTATCGTCATGGTCAGCGCGCCCGCGCTTCCGGGCTGCGCTTGCAGTTCGGACGATTCAATGGTGATTGCGTCAATGCGTGCCGGCAGCGCAATGCTGCAGCCGAATGTGCGGCACATCGTCAGCAATGCCGGCTTGGCCTGCGGCAGATAGGCGGCAAGCGTGTTGCGCCACCCATAAGCGGCTTGTGCCAGCAAAACCAGCGTCAGGATCGCGCAGCCGGTACCGAACAGCTTGCGGTTGCGGCGCCTCTGTTGCGGCTGGCGGCGCGCTGCAGTGACAAAACCGGGTTCTTCTGCGTACTGGTCGAATTGGATTGCTGTCGCCTGCCGCTGATCGTCCTGGGCGCGCGCATCTTCTTCGGTGCTGGCGTCGGATGTTGCGCGCAGTTCGGTATTCTGGCCGGCCAGCGCGGCAATGGCGGCATCGGAAGCGACGACGCAGGGCTGCTCCGGCTGTTCTTCTTGCGGAGCCGTGGGTAAGGGCATTCGCTCTGGCGCACGGTAATCTGGCGCGGCAAGATCATCCAATGGATCCGGATTGGCCGCGCCATCGGCCGGCTCGGTCGGTGTCGTTGCGACGGCGACCTGCGCTTGCGCAGCAGGCGGCACCGGCACCGCTTCCGGCGCGATGCCGGAATTTTCTGCCTGAAGCACGGCTACCGGCAATAAATGTTCTATGCCGTTGAATACTTGCTGACATTGTCCGCACCGCACGACGCCGGCGCGTAATTTCAATTGATCATGCGCGACCCGAAACGTCGTATGGCAATGCGGACATTGGGTGGCGAGCGCCATTGCTATGTGCTGGCTGGCGGGACCGCGCGTCGGCCGGAAAGTGCTACCCAGCCATCCTGTTCGGCCCACACCGTCAGCGCGATGAAAGGAGCATAAGCGGCGGCGACTTCTTGCGCCTGCCGTGCCAGCACGCCCGACAGCACCAGCGCACCGCCGGAGGCGACACGTGCTGCCAGCATCGGCGCCATCAGCGCCAGCGGGCCCGACAGGATGTTGGCCACGACGACGTCGAACGTACGGCCGTGCATTGCGGTGCCGAAAGCGTCGGGCAGGTAATAATCGATCGCGCAATTGTTGCGCGCGCTATTGGCATTCGCGGATTCGATGGCTTGCGGATCGATATCGACGCCGATCACGCTGGTTGCGCCGAGCTTTTTGGCAACCATCGCAAGAATGCCGGAGCCGCAGCCATAATCAAGCACCGACAAGCCCTGGGACAACTGTGGCGCCTGCGTTTCCAGCCATTCCATGCAAAGCCGGGTGGTCGGATGGCTGCCGGTGCCGAAAGCCAGGCCGGGGTCGAGTTCCAGTATCAGGCCGTTCGGGTCGGGTGCAGTATGCCAGCTGGGAACTACCCAGATGTTTTTGCCGATATGGATCGGCTCGAACTGGGATTGTGTCAGTCGCACCCAGTCCTGGTCCGCCACCGATCGCAGCGTGTAGGCCGGAATGCCGGCAAGCTTGATGGCAGCGCTGGCTTGCGCCAGAATGGCGGCCTGATTTGCATCGGCATCGGTCAATGCGACCACGCGACTGCGCTCCCAGGCGGCCTGTTCGGGCTCCATGCCGGGCTCGCCGAACAGCGGCTGTTCCGCGTCGGTGCCGAGGTCGGCATCTTCGACGGCGACCGACAATGCGCCGGCTTCCATCAGCGCATCCGACAGTGCTTCTGCGTGGCTGCGCGCCACCTCGATGACGATTTCAGTCCAGCTCATGGGATGCCTTATTTTTTGGTGGGTTTTTGCGTTACTTTCGGCAAATCCGGTTTTTCCGCCAATTTATGCTCCAGGTAATGGATGCTGGTGCCGCCTTCAATGAAGCGCGCATCGACCATCAGTTCCCGGTGCAGCGGAATATTGGTCAGGATCCCTTCCACTACCATTTCGGATAGTGCAATCTGCATCCGCTTGATCGCTTGCTCGCGGGTGGCGCCGTGCGCAATCACCTTGCCGATCATCGAATCGTAATGCGGCGGCACGTAATAGCCGGAGTACGCATGCGAATCGACCCGGATGCCGGGGCCGCCAGGCACATGCCAGGATGTGATCCTGCCAGGGGATGGCGTGAACTTGAATGCATCTTCGGCATTGATGCGGCACTCGATTGCATGCCCGGTAAGCTTGACTTCGCGCTGGCGGAAACGCAACTTCTGGCCGGCCGCGATGCGAATCTGCTCTTGTACGATGTCGATGCCGGTGATCATTTCGGTCACCGGATGCTCGACCTGGACTCGCGTATTCATCTCGATGAAATAAAATTCGCCGTCTTCGTACAGGAATTCGAAAGTGCCGGCGCCACGATAGCCGATCTTGCGACAGGCATCGGCACAGCGCTCGCCGACTTTTTCGATGATCTTGCGTGGAATGCCTGCGGCCGGCGCTTCTTCGATCACCTTCTGGTGCCGTCGCTGCATCGAACAGTCGCGTTCGCCGAGCCAGATCGCGTTTTTGAATTCGTCCGCCAGGATCTGGATTTCCACATGACGTGGATTTTCCAGGAACTTCTCCATATAGACTTCCGGATTGCCGAACGCGGCTCCGGCTTCGGTCTTGGTCATTGCGACCGCGTTCAGCAGCGCAGCTTCGGTATGCACGACGCGCATGCCGCGTCCGCCGCCGCCGCCGGCCGCCTTGATGATGACCGGATAGCCGACCTTGCGCGCAGTCTGGATGATGATCCTCGGATCGTCCGGCAACGCGCCTTCCGAACCGGGGACGCAGGGCACGCCGGCCTTGATCATCGTTTGCTTGGCCGAGACCTTGTCTCCCATCAAGCGAATCGAGTCCGGGCGCGGGCCGATGAAGACGAAGCCGGACTGTTCCACCCGTTCTGCGAAATCGGCATTTTCGGACAAAAAGCCGTAACCGGGATGAATCGCCTGGGCATCGGTGACTTCGGCCGCGCTGATGATGGCCGGCATGCTCAGATAACTGGAGATGGACGGCGCCGGGCCGATGCAGACCGATTCATCGGCTAGTTTGACGTATTTTGCATCGCGATCGGCTTCGGAATGCACGACGACCGTCTTGATGCCCATTTCGCGGCAGGCGCGCTGGATGCGCAGCGCAATTTCACCACGATTGGCGATGAGGATTTTTTCAAACATAGGATATGAGTTCGTGAGGCCGTGAAGGTTGAAGCGTGAAAAATAGACTTGCAACGCAGGCAGGAATGCCGCGCCGCAGGCAGCGCGCTTAAGCGATCACGAATAGCGGTTGGCCGTATTCAACCGGTTGGCCGTTTTCGACCAGGATCTGCGTGATGACGCCGGAAGCATCTGCTTCAATTTCATTGAGAAGTTTCATCGCTTCGATGATGCATAGCGTCTCGCCTTCCTTGATGGTGGAGCCAATGTTGACGAATGGAGGAGTGCCGGGCGCCGAGGAGCGGTAAAAAGTACCGACCATCGGTGATTTGACCAGATAGCCTTCCGGTACTTCAGGGGCTGCCGGTGCAGCTGGAGCCGCTAGCGGTGCGCTTGGCGTTGCCTGGGCTGTCGCCATCGGAGCGGGTTGCTGCATCATTTGCTGCGGCACCATCATTACCTGTTGATTTTGCGGGTAAGCGCAGGATTTGACGATGCGAACTTTGCCTTCGCCTTCGGTTACTTCCAGTTCAGCGATATCGGATTCGGCGACCAGATCGATCAGCGTTTTGAGTTTTCGTAAATCCATGTGAAATCCCTCGGTAATATTTATTAGTAAAATAGCTGAAATTGTATGCTATTTATTGGAATATAAAAGAAAATGCGCGAAATTACAGTTTTCGCAAGGCAAATTCAATGGCTGCCTGGTAGCCTGTTACCCCCAGGCCGCAAATAACGCCAACGGCAATGGCGGACAGAAAAGATGCGTGGCGAAAGGTTTCGCGCCGATGAATATTCGAGATATGTATTTCGATAAACGGAATTGCCACTCCTGCCAGCGCATCGCGCAAAGCCACGCTGGTATGAGTAAGGCCGCCGGGATTGATGACAATGGCATCGACGCCTTCCGCACGGGCAGCGTGAATCCGGTCAATCAGCGCACCTTCATGGTTGCTCTGAAAGCAGGTCATCCTTGCGCCTGCAGTCGCAGCTTGCGCCACTGCCGCCTGCTCGACGTCCTTCAGCGTCGCCGATCCATACACTTCAGGTTCCCGGCTGCCGAGAAGATTGAGGTTGGGACCGTTCAGGAGGAGGATATTTTTTGCCATGAAGGGGAGCTTGAATTAAAAGCTGATTTCGCGAAGATGGCCGCATTTTGCCGCTGAATGGCGCTGATTGGCAAGAAAAAACTCGTTGCCGAAATTACATCAACGATAAATCAGCACGTAATTCATCGATCTTCAGACGTCCCAGATAGGTCTTTTTTACCTGTCCGTCACGTCCGATCAAAACCGTATAGGGCAAGCCGCCGGCCTGATTACCGAACGCGCGCGTCAGTTCGGTGGCACTGACGCCAGCTGTAAACAGCGGATAAGTAATCCGATATTTGCTCGCAAATGCAGCGATATTGTCAGCCGAATCGATGCCGATTCCGAGCAACTGGATGCCGCGCGGGGCGATTTCCGTCTGCAGCGCCGACAATTCCGGCATTTCCTGTACGCATGGCGCACACCAGGTGGCCCAGAAATTGACGATCATCGGCTTGCCGCGCCATACGGACAGCGTGTGCATTTTGCCGTGCGCATCGGGCAGCGTCTGCGCTAGCAAACGGTCGACTGCAGAGGCCTGCGCTGGTTCCGGAGCCAGTCTTTGCGCGCCAAAATACATGCCGATGACGGCAAACAGCAAACCTATGAAGATGAAAAAAACGTGATTACGCTTCATGGTCCTGACTTTCTGCAATCAATGCCTGCAGCGCAGCGAGATTGGCGCGCTCGCTTTTGGATTTATTGCTGCCGCGCAAGTCGTCCGGTCCGTATATCGCCAGATGCACGCCTTCATCGTTCCACAGGAAGCTCAGGGTTTCTACCGGATCGTGGCCGCCGCCATGCCTTGAGCGAGGCGCTTCGGAAACTTCGAAATTGACATTCTTGTTGATCAGGAATAGCGCGACGTCTTTGGGATTGTCGGTAAAGAGTTGCAAATAGAGATCGGAATGCTCGCCTGCGCTGCCGTTCAAGACCGCGCCGGTCAAATGCGGGTTGAATTGCGCGAGGTCTTGCATCAGGCGCACAGCCATCTTGCGAAGATGCAGCAATCGCGCCGGCTGGGAATCGCCGGAAAAAAGCGCATGGTAAATCCGCACCTCTTCTTCGATTTGCGCATTGTCGGGCAAGATGTCGCTGCGCGCCTTGCGCATCCTGCTATGACCGAGGATTTGCTCTGCAGCGCGTCGTTTGGCGCTGGCATAGTCGGCGCCGTCCTGCGCGATCATGCGCGCGGCGGCAACTGCGATTTCGCTGCGTAAAACCGCAGCATCTGTCGGAAAATGGGTATCCATGGCGCGCATCATACTACTGATGGCTGCGTGCAGCTGTGGCTTGCTGCCGCACGGCTGTCGGACTGCATGCAGATCGCTCAGGTAAAATCGCAGTATTCCATTTTCAAGCGGGCATCATGCATATCCATATTCTGGGCATTTGTGGCACTTTCATGGGCGGTCTTGCGGTACTGGCAAAAGAAGCCGGGCATACCGTTACCGGATGCGATGCCAATGTATATCCGCCGATGAGCAGCCAGCTCGAGGCGCAGGGCATCACGCTGATCCAGGGTTTCGGTCCCGAGCAGGTGAATCTGCAGCCGGACTTGTTCGTGATCGGCAACGTGGTGTCGCGCGGCAACCCGCTGATGGAAGAGATTCTCAATCGCGGCTTGCCCTACACCTCCGGTCCGCAATGGATCGGCGACCATATTTTGCGCGGAAAATGGGTGCTGGCAGTGGCCGGCACGCACGGCAAAACCACGACTGCATCCATGCTGGCGTGGATTTTGCAGGAAGCCGGCTATGCGCCCGGTTTCCTGATCGGCGGCGTGCCGATGAATTTCGGCATCTCTGCGCGGCTGTCGGCTCACGGCGAAACATCCGATTTTTTTGTGATCGAAGCCGATGAATACGATACTGCCTTTTTCGACAAGCGCAGCAAGTTCGTCCATTACCACGCAAAAACTGCAATCCTGAATAATCTCGAATACGACCATGCCGATATTTTCCCGGATCTGGGCGCCATCGAAACCCAATTCCATCATCTGGTACGCACCGTGCCCGGCCTGGGGCGGCTGATCGTCAATGGCCGCGAAGCGTCGATGCAGCGGGTGCTGGCGCGCGGGTGCTGGAGCGAAACCGAGTTCTTCGGAGTCGAAGTTGGCGTCGGCTGGGCCATGCGCGAGCATGACGACGATAGTTTCGATGTGATTTTCAACGGTCAAAGCCAGGGCACTGTGTGCTGGTCGCTGAGCGGCGAGCATAACCGGATGAATGCGCTGGCGGCGATTGCCGCAGCGCGCCATGTCGGCGTATTGCCGGCGCAGGCAATAGAGGCGCTGGACCGGTTCGAGAACGTCAAGCGCCGGATGGAAGTGTGCGGCATTGTCGGCGGCGTCACCGTCATCGACGATTTTGCCCATCATCCGACCGCGATTGCGACCACGCTGGCAGGCTTGCGCAAGAAAGTCGGAAGCGCGCGGATTCTGGCGGTACTGGAGCCGCGCTCCAACACGATGAAACTGGGCACGATGAAGCAAGCGTTGGCTGGCAGTCTGGCGGGCGCCGATCTGGTGTTCGGCTACGGCGCGCAGGACGAGCTGGGTTGGGATCTGGCTGCCGCATTGACGCCGCTGGGCGCAAAAGCGCGCACTTTCGCGTCGATCGAGGCGCTGGTGTCAGCGATCGCCGCATCGGCGCAAGACGGCGACACCATCCTGGTAATGAGCAACGGGAGTTTTGGCGGCGTGCATCAGAAGATTCTGGATGCGCTGGCGTACGGTGACGGATCGGCGCTGGCATTATGATTCTCTACCTGCACGGCTTTCGTTCTTCGCCGCTGTCGTTCAAGGCGCAGTTACTGGCCGAGCGGATGCGCGCGTTGGGTCAGGCCGACGCCTACCTGTGCCCGCAATTGCCCGCTTCGCCGCGTGCGGCGATGGCGCAGGCGCTGGAATTGGTGCAGTCCTGTCCGGCGGCAGAACTGAGCATCATCGGCTCTTCGCTCGGCGGCTATTACGCGACCTGGCTGGCCGAACAATTGGGCTGCCGTGCGGTGTTGCTTAATCCTGCGGTCAAGCCGCCACGCGATCTGGAGCCGTACGTCGGTGTCACCACCGCTTTTCATTCCGATGCGCAGTTCGAATTCAAGCGCAGCTATATTGCGGAGCTGGAAGCGTTGACAGTGGAATCAATCAGCCGGCCCGAACGGTATTTCCTGATCGCCGCCACCGGCGACGAAGTGCTGGACTGGCAGGAAATGGTCGCCCATTACCCCGGCGCGCGGCACCGGGTGATCAATGGCAGCGACCATGGCTTGTCGGATTTCGCCCGTTACGCGGACGAAGTGCTGGCGTTTTGCGGCGTGACTGCGGCGCGCGAATCTGCCGGCGGTGCGCGCTGATGCCGCGCTGCTCCGCTGCCGCACATTGGGTCGCGCATGTCAACGGCGTCAACCCGTCGCCTGTGATGCGTGCGTGGCTGACCGACCGTGCCTCGCTGACTGCCAAACTGGTTGCGCGCTGCGAGCGCTTCCGCGTGCAGCGTCTGGCGCAGCGGCGCGCCGTATGCGTGGCCGACGAATGCGCGCCGATCGGCTTGCTGTCTGCGCGCAAGGTGGTCGAACGCGATGTCTTGCTGGAATGCGATGGCCGGCCGATGGTGTTTGCCCATACCGTGGTGCCCCTGGAAGCAACGGCAACCCAGTGGCCGCTGTTTCGCAGCCTGGGCGAGCGTTCGCTCGGCACTACGTTGTTCGGCGATCCGATCGTCGCCCGCGGCGCGCTCGAATATGCGCGCCTGCATGCAGGCCATCCGCTGGCGCGGCGCGCTAGCGTAGCGCTTGATGCACCGCTGCAGGCGCCGTTGTTGGCGCGGCGCTGCCTGTATCGGCGGCGCGGCGGCCTGTTGCTGGTAACGGAACTGTTTCTGCCCCAGATTGCTACCCTTGCTGCGTGAAAGAATATTTGATTTTTTAGGAGTATGTTGTTAAATGCATGCTTCTCCGCATATATATAGTGCGATATAAAAAATACCGCATATAGTATTTATTTAAAACGAAACTTTGTCTGGCGGCTGCCGGTTTCATCGGGCATCCAGTGCGGCATTTATCCATAAAGCGATTCATGAATCTATTTTTCGAAGAATCCGGCGATTTCAAAGCCGGCCACGTACTTTCCCATAGCGGCGAATCGTATCAAGTGGAATTGCCCAGCGGTAAGCGGAGCAAGGTGCGGGCCAAGGATGTGCTGTTGCAGTTCGAGACGCCGACTGCGGCCGAATTGCTGGCGGAAGCGCACTTGCTGGCGGTTGATCTGGACCTGGATTTTCTGTGGGAAGTCGCGGGCGAGGAAGAATTCGGCTTTGCCGATCTGGGCGCCGAATATTTCGGCCATGCTCCGAGAGCAAGCGAAGCGGCTGGTCTGTTGATGAAACTGCACGCAGCACCGATTTATTTTTACAAAAAAGGTAAGGGACGGTACAAGCCGGCGCCACAAGCGGCGCTGCAAGCGGCCCAGGCCGGTATCGAGAAAAAGCGCTTGCAAGCGCTGCTGCAGGCGCAGTACGTGGAAGAACTGAAAGCGGGCCAGTTGCCGCCCGCGCTGCAACCACTGGTGCGCCAATTGCTGTTCAAGCCGGACAAGAACAGTATGGAATACAAGGCGCTGGATGCCGCCTGCAGCGAGTTGCACACCAGCGCACCGCGCCTGATGCTGGCCTGCGGCGGCGTCGCGTCGGCCAAGGAATTGCACATGGGGAAATTTTTATTGGAGAATTTCCCCAAAGGCAGCGGTTTTGCGCCGCTCGCGGTACCCGCGATGCCGCAATTGCCGGTAGCCGATGTGCAGGCATTTTCGATCGATGACATCACCACCACTGAAATCGACGATGCCTTTTCGCTGCAGACTCTGGCTGACGGACTGGTGCGCATCGGCATCCATATCGCCGCGCCGGGGCTCGGGATTCGCCCCGACGATGCAATCGATGCGATTGCGCGCCAGCGCATGTCGACCGTATACATGCCGGGCGACAAGATCACGATGCTGCCGGACGAACTGGTCCAGGCCTTCACGCTGGGCGCCGGCCAGACCCGGCCGGCATTGTCGCTGTATGCGACCGTCGATACCGCCGACTGGTCGGTCGTATCCACCGAATCGCGCGCCGAAGCAGTGCCGATGGTATCGAATCTGCGCTTGAACGACCTCGATAGCCTGGTGACCGAAGAAGCGCTGGCTGCCGGCAGCGGCGAATATGCGCACAAGGCCGAACTGGCCGTGTTGTGGCAATGGGCGCAGGTGCTGGAACAGGGCCGGATGGCCAAACGCGAGAGTTTCGGCTTGAAACCTGAACAAACCAACCGGGTCGATTTTAATTTCTACGTCGACGACGATGTGGTCAGCGTAGTGCGCCGCAAGCGTGGCGCACCGCTCGACAAGATCGTGGCCGAACTGATGATTTTCGCCAACAGCAGCTGGGGCAAGTTGCTGCACGAACATGGCGTGCCGGGCATTTACCGCGCCCAGGGCGGCGGTTCCGGCAATGGCTGGGCTGCAAAAATGCAGGTGCGCATGGTCACGCACGCGGCGCCGCATCAGGGTTTGGGCGTCGATCAATATGCATGGAGCACGTCGCCGCTGCGCCGCTATGTCGATCTGGTCAATCAGTGGCAGATTCTGGCCTGCGTCCAGCATGGCGTTACCGCGCCGATGGCCGCGCCGTTCAAGCAGCGCGACGCCAATCTGTTTGCGATCGTGTCCGCCTTTGACGCCGCTTATGCAGCGTACGGCGATTTCCAGTCGAACATGGAGCGCTACTGGTGCCTGCGCTGGCTGGCGCAGGAAAATGCCCGTCAGATCGAAGCGGTCGTGCTCAAGGACGAGGTGTTCCGCCTGGTCGATATTCCGCTGGTGATCAAGCTGGCGGGCACGCCGCCGATGGCGCGCGGCGCACAGGTTCGGCTCGATCTGATTGGCTGGGACGAGGTCGAACTGACGGTCGAAGCGCGCTTGCTGGAAGTGATTTCCACGCCGGGTGCGGACGCAGCGGCAGCGGACGAAGAAGACGAATTGAGCGATACCGAAGCAGAAACCGATGTCGCCAGCGGCGAAGAAGCGGCTGCCCTTACCGCGGAACTGGAAGCGCAAGCGGAGCCCGTTGTTCAGATCCCGTTGGTGCAATGACACGTGCATTGCCGGCACCGGCGGCGGTGTTTGCCGTAAAATTCCAACAATTTTTTATTGCAGATTCCGCCATTCGTGAAGCTTTTCCGTAAACTGACGCCGCTTTCGGCGGCCATCGCCCTCTCGCTGCTGGTGCACGGCGCGTTGCTGGCCGTGCATTTTGCCGCGCCGCCAGCGCTGCGCTTTGCGCCAGTCGATCCTGGGCTGGAAGTGATTTTGGTGAATGCGCGTCACGACAAGGCGCCGCTCAAGGCCGAGGCGCTGGCGCAAGCGAACCTCGAGGGCGGCGGCAATGCGGACAAGGGCCGCGCCAAATCGCCGCTGCCGGACTCGCACAAAGCCGAGGATGGCAAGAGCATCAAGGCAGCCAAACGCAAGCAGGACAGTCTGGAAGCGCAGCAAAAGCAGTTGATGACGCAATTGCAGCGGAAGGAAAGCGCATTCCAGGTGGCGTCGCAGCAAGACCAGGGCAAGCCGCAGGAAGTGCCGCCGCAGCCGCAAGGCGTCGATCTGGTCGATAGCGCGAAGGCGATTGCGCGCATGGAAGCGGAAATCGCCAAGAATGTCGAAGACTATAACAAGCGGCCCAAGCGCACCCAGATTACGCCCAGCACGCGCGGAGTCGGTTATGCGATGTATTACAAGGCGCTGCAGGAGCGCATCGAAAAGATCGGCACCCTGAATTTTCCGCAAAAGGAAGGCCGTAAATTGTACGGCGAACTGATCGTCTCGATCCCTGTGTTCCAGGACGGCACTATTTTCGAGCGCGACGGCGGACCGCGAGTCGAGCGCAGTTCCGGCAACCCCGACCTTGACCGCGCCACGCTGGCAATTGTCCGACGTTCCGCGCCGTTCGGCCGCTTTCCCGAGAATATGCGCAGCGTCGGCAAGGACGACTTGTGGGAAATCATCGCCAATTTCAAATTCACCCGGGAAGAAGCGCTGGAAACCGTGCTCACCGGATCCGCCAATTAACCGTTCCTTTACACCACGCTTGCATCATGACTGATATCTACGCCGTTATCGGCAATCCGATAGCGCACAGCAAATCGCCCGAAATTCATGCACGCTTTGCCGCGCAGACCGGGCAAGACATCGAGTACCGGCGTTTGCTCGCGCCGCTCGACGATTTTGCCGGGACCGTAGCGGCCTTCATCGCCGCCGGCGGCAAGGGTGCGAATGTGACGGTGCCGTTCAAGCTTGAAGCGTTTGCGCTGGCAACCCGCCTGACCCCGCGCGCGCAAGCCGCCGGCGCGGTCAATACGCTGAAATTCGACGGCGATGCGATTCTGGGCGACAACACCGATGGCGTCGGACTGGTGGCGGATATCGTACGCAATGCCGGCATTGCGCTGGCGGGGCGGCGCATCTTGCTGCTGGGCGCGGGCGGCGCTGCGCGCGGTGTGATTTTGCCGTTATTGCAACAAGCGCCGGCCGAACTGGTGATTGCCAATCGCACCGCCGCCAAGGCGCTGGCGCTAGCGCAGGAGTTCGCTGCGCAAGGGCCGATTCTGGCGTGCGATTTTGCCGATCTGGCCGGCCCGTTCGATATCGTCATCAATGCCACCGCAGCCAGCCTGGCAGCCGCGCTGCCGCCGATTCCCGCGCGGGTTTTCAATCCTGCGTGCTTTGCCTACGACATGATGTACATGATGGGCAATAAGGAGCCGACCGTATTCCTGCGTTTTGCCGCCCAGCATGGCGCTACGGTACGCGATGGCTTGGGCATGCTGGTCGAACAAGCGGCAGAATCGTTTCTGTTGTGGCGCGGCGTGCGGCCGGCTACCGCCCCGGTATTGGCGCAACTGCGATCGCAATTACAGACGCAACCACGGGCTTGAACGGGGCGTGCGGACGATGAGACTACGCAAATTCCTGTGGTGGCTGGTGCTGGCGCCGTTGCTGATGGTGTTGCTGCTGCAGCTGTATTATTTTGCGCAAATCGGATTGTGGGTCGTGTTCAATCCTTCCTCGACCAGCTTCATGCACGCGCAATTGGCGCAGTTGCAGGAAAAAAATCCGAATGCCGCCCTCAAGCAGCAATGGGTGCCGTATGCAAAGATTTCGAATAAGCTCAAGCGTGCGATCATCGTCTCCGAAGATGCACTGTTTTCCGAGCATCAGGGCGTGGACTGGGACGCGCTGCAAAAAGCCTACGAGAAAAATAACCGCAAAGGCAGAGTGGTGGCCGGCGGTTCGACCATCACCCAGCAACTGGCGAAAAACCTGTTCCTGTCGGGCAGCCGCAGCTATTTCCGCAAGGCGCAGGAATTGGTGATCACGTACATGCTGGAATTCTGGATGAGCAAGGAACGCATTTTCGAGATTTATCTGAACGTGGTCGAATGGGGCAGCGGCGTGTTCGGAGCGGAAGCTGCCGCACGCCATTACTATGGCATTTCCGCCGCCAATCTGAGCGCGAGTCAGGCCGCCCGGCTCGCAGTGATGCTGCCGAACCCGCGCTTTTATGACAGCCATCCAGGTTCCGCCTATCTGGCGCGGCGTACCGGGCTGATTTTGCGGCGGATGGGATCGGCAGAACTGCCATGATTGCGATGATAAAAATTGCAAAAAGGCAACGCGGCCTGAGCCTGCTCTGGTGCGCGATTCTGATGGCAGTGCTTGCCGCAGGCGCAATGCTGGTTTTGTTTTCGCTGCGGCATGAGCGCAATCCGCTGGCAGAACTATGGTCGCGTGCCAGTCAGAGCGGCGCGGTGGCTGGCGTGCGGCAAAAGATGCAGGGCGTTGCCTCCGATGCGCCGCCGGCTGCAGTGCGGCGTTGCATCGTGGACGGCAGCGTACTGTATTCGAACGTCGATTGCGATCCAAAAAAATCCGGCAGCAAGGCAGTCAGGCTGCACCTGACCGAAGGATTTGAAGCGCCCAAAGTGCCGCCTGCAGCTGTCGCCGACGAGCGTTTCGAAGAGGAATTTTTACAACAACCGTCCGCGATGCCGGCACGAGCACGCTGATGCTTGCTTGCCTGTATCGATGAAAGTACACTTGCGCTGTTTTCAGACCGCGCGCTGCACTTTTAGCGCGGTTTGACTTGTCATCAGGCCGTCACCCCGTTTCTTTATAGTCGCGTTCTTCTTGCGCTAGCGGTTTCCCGTCCGCCTGATCACCATTCCGATTTACTTGTTGCGCACGCCGGCGCTTGAGCGCTGCGGCATGACTGGGAGACTTTATGATTAATGCATTTGTTTTGCAAAATGGCCGTCTCAATCAGGTCTATATCGATACGCGTGCCGATTTGGCCAATATCGAGCCGATCTGGGTTGATCTGACCGATACCAACGATGAAGAGCGCGCGTGGATCAAGAGCATTTACCACGTCACTCTGCCGGGCGAGGACGAAGTCAAGGATATCGAGGCATCGGCCCGTTATTACGAAGCGGAAAACGGCGACTTGCATTTGCGCACCGATTTTCTGATCGATGAAGAGGAAGGGCCGTCGCGCAGCGTCACGGTCGCCTTCATCCTGACCAAGAGCATGTTGTTTTCCGTGCATAACGACGATTTGCCGATTTTCCGGCTGGTGCGGATGCGCGCGCGTTCGCGTCCCGGCTCGATTGAAGATTACAAGGATGTCTTGCTCGACTTGTACGCGACCGACGCCGAATATTCTGCCGATGCGCTGGAAGGGATTTACCAGAATCTGGAAGTGGTCAGCCGGCGCGTGCTGCAAAAGGAATTCACCGATCAGGATGCCGCTGCTGCGCTCAATGCGATTGCGCAAGAAGAGGATTTGAACGGGCGCATCCGGCGCAACATGATGGACACCCGGCGCGCGGTCAGTTTTCTGATGCGCGGGCGCTTGCTCAACGCCGACCAGTTCGAGGAATCGCGCCAGATTTTGCGCGATATCGAGTCGCTGGACGGCCACACGTCCTTTTTGTTCGACAAGATCAACTTCCTGATGGATGCGACCGTCGGTTTCATTAACATCAACCAGAACAAGATCATCAAGATTTTTTCGGTTGCCAGCGTTGCATTCCTGCCGCCGACCCTGATCGCCAGCATTTACGGCATGAATTTCAAGATTTTTCCGGAACTTGACTGGAGCCTCGGTTATCCGTTTGCGCTGGCGCTGATGATCGCTTCCGCGATTACGCCGTTCTGGTATTTCAGCCGCCGCGGCTGGCTCAAGTAGCCGCTGCCCATGTGCTCTTCCGAAAACATTTCTCCGGGAGTATGACCTGAAACACTGGCATCTGCGCACAGTATTAAATGGCCTGAAAATATACTGATAACAGTATATTTTCAGGCCATTTTTCTTTTGGGTCGCGTTCCGCGCCGTTCTGATGGTAATTAGATCACAACACCGCACAAACATTGGGTAGAATAAGTTTTCCTTGGGAAATTCTTACGCATTCAGCGCGCGCATGTCCATTGTTTCGGCTGGCAGATCTGAGGTCGGTTACATGAGCCAAGCGATGCCATTTCACATGCCTGGTGTCCTTGGATTGGAAGGTGCGTTCGATGCAGCAATCGCATAACCGTAGCGCACGTTTATTTTAGAATCATTAGCCACAGGCTCTGGACATGTCTCGTATCTACAAAAATATTTTCTGTTTGCATAAGACGCTCAGGGGCTTTGTCTTCATTGCCACTGTCGGTGTGGCTGCACTGGTGTTTCTCGGTGCGACTCTGGCCTCTTCTCTGCTATACGAAAAACTGCTGGAAGAGCGCAGCCTGGAAACTTCCAGGGAAATCGCGCAACAAAATTTCAATACCATTTATCAAGTCTTGCGCAAGGGCGGTTCACCGCAGCAGATCGAGGAAGTCACCGCCGACAGTATCGGGGCTTTTGCCAGCACGCTAGACCAGATCGCTATATACCGCAGCAACGCAATGGAAGGCCAGTACGGCCAATGGCGGCAAGCGCCGATGTCTGCTGAAGTGCAGCAGGCAATGGCGGATGGCAAGCAGGCGGTGCTCAAGACTCCCGGTCATTTGCTCTATCTGTACCCGGTTGCCGCGCAACAGGCCTGTTTGCGCTGCCATGCCGATACAAAAGCGGGCGACGTGCTGGGCGTGGTCGCAGTGCAGCACAAGTTCGAAACGGTGAAGGCGACCGCGCGCATCTATTATGTGGCGCTGTTTCTGATCCTGGGGCTGCTGGTATTGCTGGTGGCAGCAGCGCTGACTACCTTTATGGCCAGAAAGCTTAACCGTTCGGTCGAGCTGTTTCGCACTAAGGTCGATGCCTTCAATGGCATCAAGGATTTCGATCAGCTCGATATCAGCAAGGTCGATTTCGGGTTTGAGGAATTCAATCAGACTTTCGACAACGTTTCCTTGCTGGTGGAAAAGATCAAGGGCGTTGCAGTCGACAAGGGTGTGCTGGAATTCGAAATCAAGCTGCTCGAAAAATTCATCATTACCTCGAACGTGGTGCGCGACTGGCGCGAATTCATCAAGACGCTGCTGCTCGACATCAACCAGATCATCGATGCCTATGCGCTGGTGACGATTTTCCGCGTCGAGGAAGAAGCCTATGAATGTGAAATTTTCTGGCGCAATCCGCCTTCCGAAGAAACCACCAGCCTGTTCGAGAAAATCCTGCGCAAGCAGTTGCACGATCATCCGTTTTTCCATGGCTTCACGCTGGTGCAGATTGCCCACAACGTCGCCGACGAAAAAGGCGTACTGCCTGAACTGAGCATCGAAGACATCGAGCTGCAGACCAAAACCTTGCTGCTGGAAACCCCGCGCATCGGCGGCATCGTCGGCATCGGCGTGCAATCGATGATGGCGCAGGATAACGTGCGCCACATGGTCATCGGCAGCATTTTGACCACGCTGCTCAATCTGGTGGGCTCGGTCAAGGCGATCTACAAATACACGAAGGACCTGGAGCATTACGCGACCCGCGATCCGCTCACCGATCTGTATAACCAGCGCATGTTCTGGGAATTGCTCGGATATGAAGTGGGCCGCTCAAAACGGCACAAGCAGCAGTTTGCGGTATTGATGCTCGACCTCGACAACTTCAAGACCATCAACGACCGCTTCGGCCATCATGTGGGCGATGCATTTTTGCAGGAATTCGCGAAGCTGCTGCAGACCGCCGTCAGGGATGGCGACTTGCTGGCACGCTACGGCGGCGACGAATTCTGCATCATCTTGCCCGAAGCGGCCGACACGCAAGCGCACATGGTCGCGCAGCGGATCACCGAACTGCTCGAAAATTTCTCGATGGAAGGTCCCGACGGTTACAAGATCAAGACCACTACGTCGATCGGCATCGCGATCAGTCCGAATCACGGCGATAACCCGAAAGACCTGTTCCTGGTCGCCGATAACATGATGTACAAGGCCAAGAGATCAGGCAAGAATGCGATCGCGATTCCCAACGAAGATGAAATGGCGGAAGTGTTCAGGCAAGCCGGTGAAAAGAGCATCATGATCCAGAATGCGCTGGATCAGGGGCGTGTCGTTCCTTACTTCCAGCCTATCTGCAATGCCGCCAGCGGCCAGATCGTGATTCATGAACTGCTGATGCGCATCCAGCTCGGCGACCAGATCGTGGCGGCCAACGATTTCATCGAGCAAGCCGAAAGCATGGGCATCGCTCACAAGATGGATTACCAGCTGATCGAGAAGGCTTTCATTCAGATCCGGGAGCAGGGTTATGACGGCATGCTGTTCGTCAACCTGTCGCCGAAAGCCCTGATCGTCGGCGAATACGTGGCGCGGGTCAGCCAGCTGGCGAAGGAATTCAATATCGCGCCGAGCCGCATCGTGTTCGAAATTACCGAACGCGAAACCGTCAGCAACCTGAGTCTGCTGGAAAAATTCGTGCTCGACGTCAAGCTGCAGGGATTCAGCTTCGCAATCGACGATTTCGGCTCCGGCTATTCGTCGTTCCAGTACATCAAGCGCTTCCCGGTCGATTACATCAAGATTGAAGGCGAGTTCATCCGCAACATGCTGCACGATGAAGTCTATCTGGCGTTCATCAAGAGTATCGTGACCCTGGCCAAGGAATTGAACATCAAGACTATCGCCGAATTCGTCGAAGATGCCGAAATTCTGGCGGCGGTCAGTGCGCTCGGCATCGATTACGCGCAGGGTTACCATATCAGCCGCCCTTCGGCTGCGATCCATGTGGCCGGCAACGTTGCGGCACAAGAGCCGGAAATGTTGTTAGAGGAGTAGGGTGTGTCAGCGGTTTTCGGTCGGGAACCGCTGCAGTGAGATGTAAATGTACCTGATTAGCTACCAACCTCAGAGAGGCGCAGAATGCGTAGCGGTTGAGGTTTGGTAGCGGCTGCGGCATAGAGTAATCGAGGCAACATCGAAGCCAAATCGAAACGACGGTTGAAGCGATACTGAAATTCAGCCAGATAACGCGTCGCATATTTAGAAAAATCAAAGGCATGGTAAGTACCCGCCAAGGATGTTTTTAAATTACCCAGCATGGTATTGACCCAACGAAACTGAGGATGCATCGCAGCCTTCTTTCCATGGCCAGTAATATAAGCTTGATGGGAAACGCCGTCTTGTGCGGTCACCCCCTGAAATCCCCAAAGCCCGTCGGATATGACAGTGGCCGATGTCGCCAGCGCTGCCTTGGCCCAAGTCTGG
>Ga0366799_1008_pt1 | contig 46269 bp, 43 predicted proteins | sample BONcelN113001E13_FD_207028 | JGI IMG/M metagenome (GOLD analysis project Ga0366799, IMG submission 207028) | Enriched cells from coal bed in the Powder River Basin, Montana, United States - BONCAT cells N11 rep3 HSBNCT.N11.300.1.E13 ...
GCGCATCATCCTGCTGCTGGACTTGAAGCGTCTGCAGCGCCTGGTCAATAACGAAAGCGAAAGCGAAGTCATCGAAGACCACGACGGCGACATAGACCGCCAGGGCAAGGCGTTACCGTTCCAGGTGTGGGATGCAAATGGTCGGCTGTTGCTGCACAACGCCAGCGCCCCGCATCTCCCTTTCCGCGCCGGTAGCGGCCTCGACACCATTGAGGCGCAAGACAAGACCTGGCGCACGCTGGCGCTCTGGAATCAGAAACACGGCTTCCAGGTGCGCGTGTTTGAAGATGCGCAGCAACGCAGCCATCTGGCCGGTGGCATCATGCAGCGCATGTTGGCGCCCCTGTTGTTGGCACTGCCGGGGCTGGCATTGCTGATCTGGCTTAGCATCGGGCGCGGCCTGCGGCCTTTGCAATCGCTGTCGGCAGCAATTTCCGCCCGCAGCGCAAACAAACTCGATCTGATCACCCTGCACAGCGTCCCCAAGGAAGTTCAGGTTCTGATCGCCTCTCTCAATAGTTTGCTAAAACGGCTGTCGCACTCGATGGACCAAGAGCGGCGCTTCACCGCCGATGCCGCCCACGAGTTGCGCACTCCGCTGGCCGCCATCAAGATCCAAGCCGAAGTTGCGCTGGCGGCACAAGACCGGCAGCAACAGGATCAGGCGCTGCACGGCATCATCGAAGGCATCAACCGCACCACCCGTCTGAGCGAACAGTTGCTGATGCTGGCCCGGCTCGACCATCTTGCCCCGGAGTCGCAGCAAACGGTAGACCTGGGTGAACTGGCCCGGCAATCTGCCGCCCGTTATGCGGACAGCGCGCTCAATAAGGATGTCGACCTCAGCGTCAATGCTGCGGACACGTACCAGATGCGCGGCGACCCGGTGTTGCTGGAAGCACTGATCGGCAACTTGGTCGACAATGCTATCCGTTACACGCCGCCACAAGGCAGCATCGAGATCGGGATTCAGACGGCGGGCGAATGCATCAGCCTATCCGTCAGCGATGACGGACCCGGCCTGTCGGACCAAGATAAAGAGCGCGTGCTGCATCGTTTCTATCGTGCCGATGACAATAGCGCCAGCGGCAGCGGCTTGGGCCTGTCGATCGTCGAGCGCATCGCGCAGGTGCACCACGCCACGATTACATTGGAAACTGGCTTACATGGCACAGGACTGGGTGTGAAGATATTGTTCCCCAATGGGAACATATCCCATTGATGCGGCACGAAAAAATATGCGGTCGCGGTACTGTCAACTTGAGCGCATTGAGACCAGCAAGTAATGGCGGGTTGAAGTCTTTCCTTTGACACATTTCACTAGCTATATTCATCAGCCGGTTTGTTGGCGTCGTCGCCGTGCTGGCACCGGCGACCCGGATCACTTTCTTGTCATTTCACGCACGACTTGCAAGCGACCTAACCTGCGGCAACTCCATTTCACTCATACATATTGGGACGGCTCGCGCTTCGGATTAATCACCCTGCTCCGATCCGGCCGACCCAGCAAAAAGCCACCGGTAAAATCGGTGGCTTTTTTATCTTGCGTCGTGCTGCGCGGCAGGGACGCCGCTTTACGCTGTTGTTTAATTGGACATCAGAACCGGCACTGTCATGTGGCGCAGGATGTAGCGCGTACCGGCGCCGCGGCTGACGAACGGCAGCCCGATATGGCCATGGGCGCCCATCACCAGCAAGTCGGAGCCGAGGTCGGCAGCATTGTTGAGCAGCGTGTCCATGATGCCGATGTCGCCCACCAGCATGGTTTCCGATTTGGCCTTGATGCCGTGGCAGGCCAGATGGCGGACCACTTGATCGCAACTGCTGCGGGCTTCTTCGGTAGTGGTCGAGAACGACAGTATGGTGGCGGTGCCGCCGCCTTCAATCAGCGGCAATGCATCGTTGAGCGCGCGCGCGGCTTCGCGGGCGTTGCTCCAGGCGATCAGCGCGTTTTTGCCGACTTCGTGGAAAGTGCCGACGTAAGGCAGGATCAGTACCGGACGGCCGGAATTGAGAACCACTTCCTCGACCAGATCGGCCGGCGCGTAAGATTGCGCGTGTTCGTCATGCTGGCCCATTACAACCAGATCGGCATGGCGCGCCAGATCGGTGATGTGGCGCAGCACTTCGGTTTCGCTGCCGCGGTTGATATCGTGCCATTCGGCCTGTGCCAGGCCAGCGGTGGCTTGCTCGAATGCAGCCTTGGCGGCTGCGGCGGCTTCGGTGTATGCGGTAGTGGGCCAGGTCGACACTACGCCGATCCGTTGCGAGGACGCCAGTTGTCCAAATACGCCAATAAGCCGCGCCTGGTGCTGCCGCGCCAGCGATACCGCCAGCTCCAGCCTTGATGCAGTGCGCTTGCCTTGATCCAGATGAACCATCAAATTTTTCAATGACATTTTTTTATTCTCCGTCCGTCAAAACAATTATTTTCAGATAACCGCAAATGATGATGCTTAATGGTAGTGCTTAAAGCGGATTTTTAAGGGCCATGCATAGTGGCCCGCATTGGCATTCGTGAACTTGCTTCACGTTAAGCATTTTGATCTGTTTTCCGGCTTACGGGTATCAAATATATGCATTACGTCAACCTGGCTTGCGAAAATCGTTCTCTGCCCATGCGATCGCGCTGGCCCGGGTCAACTGAAAGTGCGGCGCGACTTGCACTTGGGCGATTTGCGTATCCGCTTCGTCATATGCGCTCAACAATGCGCAAGGATTGTCTTCATCCGGAATAATGTCCAGAGTGACGCGAATCAGGGCAGAACCGACGGTGACCACGAGGCTCTTGTGTAGCATCGCGTGCAATTGCTGTTCATGGCGGCGCAGCACTTCTGACGCGGTCTTGACCAGGGTATTGAAGGCGGCGGTGTCCAGCGGCTTCGGATTTTTCTTGTCGCGCCCCATGGTCCAGGGGCCGACCAATGCGGGCTCGGATTCGCCATCCTTGCTCATTGCGACGGCCCAGCCTTCGTCGTCTTCGTTTTTGATGACACGCGCGGTCCAGCCGTTATCTCGCCACAGCCGCGGCTCTTGCGTGCGCAGATCCGATTCCGATTCATCATGCTCGAGCGACATGCCGGTTACGCCTTGAACTTGTTGAGCAGCGCGTCGAGCTGGGTTTTGGATGCGGAACCCGCATGACGGTCGGCGGCGGAAGTATCCGCTGCCGACCCAGTATCGGATTCGCCAGGAAAGTCTTCGGCAAATTCTTCGGCAAGGTTTTTCCAGCCTTTGCTGGCGGCGAACGCATTGAATTCTTCCGGCGCTTCCAGCACGATCAGTTTGTCGTCCTGCAAGCCCAGATCGCCATGCCCGAAGTCGGGCCCGACATAGCCGAGCGAACGCAACCGGTCCAGAATCTGGCCGACCAAGGTTGCATCGTGATACAGGCGCTTGCCCTGGATCGAAGACGCAAAGTCTACATAGACGTCGATAATCCCATAGCCTTCATCGAAGATGCGGATTGCCTGGATTTTCTGCGTCTGGCCTGTCGCATCGGTGGCGTCGAAGGGGCCGCAGAGTTGGATGTCAGTTTCATTATTCATACGATCAAGGATACACCAAATGGATAGTTTAATTGGCCCGGAAAGCGGCTTGCCAAGCGTGCAGCGTAGTCAATGAAGATGTCCACGCATTTGCGTTGCGTGATGCCGGAACAGTCTTGAACATACGTGCATTGCATCATCTGCGCCGCCCCTCGCCGGGATTGCGGCCATGAACGATAAAATCGTCGAGTATCGTGTTTTTCATGGCATTTACCGCATATAAATATTGCGAGTATAAAATATACCCCGTCAAATTATCGCGCTGTTAAAAGCGTTCAATCCGACAGCCGTGCATGCGCAACTATCTCGCACGAGCGCAGGTGGTCCGCAGGGTTATAGAAATTCGAGACGAACATCAATTCATCGGCACCGGTCTGCAGCAGCAATTGATCGAGCTTGGCCTTGCCCGTCTGCGGGCTGCCCACAATGGCGGCGCCCAGGAAGTCGGCCACCGCGCTCTTTTCCTGCGGCAGCCACAGCTTGTCCATGTCATGCGTGGGCGGCTGCATGGCCAGACTTTGGCCGCGCAACAATGCCAGTATCCGCTGCTGCGCGGTGGTAGCCAGAAATGCCGCTTCTTCATCGCTGGGCGCTGCAACCAGCGGAATGCCGAGCATCAAATATGGTTTTTTGAGCACTGCGGAAGGCCGGAATTGTTCGCGGTAGAGCTTGATCGCTTCATGCAGGTAACGTGGCGCGAAATGCGAGGCGAACGCGTAAGGCAAGCCCAGCTGCGCTGCCAGCTGCGCGCCGAACAGGCTGGAACCGAGAATCCAGATTGGCACTTCGGTGCCGACGCCGGGCATCGCGATCACGCGTTGTCCGGGACGCGCAGGCCCCAGCAATCGCTGCAATTCGGCGACTTGATCGGGAAAATCCTCGCCATCGCCCAAACGCTCGCGCCGCAATGCGCGCATCGTGGTCTGATCGGTGCCCGGTGCGCGGCCCAAACCGAGGTCGATGCGGCCCGGATACAGGGTCGCCAGCGTACCGAAGTTTTCCGCCACGATCAGCGGCGCATGGTTCGGCAGCATGATGCCGCCGGAACCGACCCGGATGGTTGCGGTGCCTGCCGCGATGTAGCCGACCAATACCGCAGTAGCGGAACTGGCAACGCCATCCATGTTGTGATGTTCGGCCAGCCAGAAGCGCTGGAACCCCAGCTTCTCTGCATGCCGGGCCAAGTCGAGCGATTCGCGTAGCGCTGCGGCAGGCGCATCGCCGGCGCGGATCGAAACAAGATCGAGTATCGAAAATGCGGTGGCGGAAAGTAGGCTCAACGGGTTCTCCTGTGATGCGTGAAAAGCATGAAAGGACAGTATAGATCGTCTGCGCAATCCCGTATTTGATACTGCTCGAATCAGCAGCAGGCCGGCGCGGCCACGTTGCGCGTCACGTCTGCGCGCGTCGCTTGAACCAGCCAGTGAGCGACAATCGCTCGCGGCTCGCCGGCAACACTTCATGCGGCATGTCGGCCGAAAGAAACAAGGCAAAACGATTCATCAGAGGCGCAATATCCTGCGACGCTTGCCCGGCCGGATACAAGCGCAATGCACCGCCCTGCTCCGGCAGCCATCCGTCATTCAGATAAATGATCGCCGATACCGTGCGGCAATCGTCGTCGTGGAAACGGTCCAGATGCTTTTGGTAGAAAGCGCCGGGCGGATAGAGCGCAAAGTGGCACTCGTACTCCTCCAGCCCCAGATATAAATCCCGGTTCAGCGCCACGCGCAGAGTTTCCATGATCTGCAGATAACGGTCGCAAGCGACCGATTGCCCGGCTTCCAGCCACTCGATGCGATCGCCGCGGATCGATTCCAGCACCGCCACCGTAGCGCGATGACCGATCGCGGCCGGCGCCAGAGTGCCTTGTGCGGCGCGCGCACGGCATTCGTCGGCCAGTGCCAACGCCAGGTCCGGCGGCAAAAAGGCGTCTTGTTGCGACCAGCCGCGTTCGACCAGGTCGTCTGCAATCGATAATAAAGAGGGTGCGTCGGATTGCATGATTTTTAAGCCCGGATTTTTGAACACGCCCGATTGTAAGCTGCAACAAGACTGCGCTTGCGCCTTTCTGATTCATGCACGCGATGCGATAATCGTTTTTCGTTGCGCGCGCGGAAAATGCCGGCCAAGAGCGCCGGCGATAAATCCTTCCGTCCCGTTTTCAGGGCAAGACCCGAGAAGAGCACAATAGCGATGAATACGACCGAAATTACCGCCGAACAGCTGTGGGCCGATGTCGAAGCGGTGCGCGCCAACACGCCGCTGGTGCATAACATTACCAATTTCGTGGTCATGAACTACAACGCCAATGTCTTGCTGGCGCTGGGCGCATCTCCGGTAATGGCGCATGCGCATGCAGAAGTGGCCGATATGGCAGAGATTGCGCAAGCGCTGGTGTTGAACATCGGCACGCTGGAGCCGGACTGGATCATATCGATGCAACTGGCGCTGCAAAAAGCCAATGCATGCGGCATCCCGGTGGTGCTGGACCCAGTTGGAGCCGGTGCTACCGCGTACCGGAATCGGACGCTGACGGAGTTGATGGAAACCGGCGCATTGACGATAATCCGCGGCAATGCGTCGGAAATCATGAGCGTAGCCGGCCTGGCGACGCCAACCCGGGGCGTCGACAGTTCGGCCGATTCCGGCGCTGCGGTGAACGCAGCGCAAGATCTGGCCGCCTCCATGCACTGCGTAGTGTGCGTATCCGGCGCCGACGATCATGTGGTGGACCGTCACGGCCGCTGGCTGACCTTGTCGAACGGCCATCCGTGGATGACCAGAATCACCGGCGTCGGATGTTCGGCCACCGCGATGATCGGGGCGTTTGCCGCAGTCCAGCCCGATCCCTGGCGCGCGACTGCGGCTGCGATGGCGTATCTCGGCGTCGTCGGCGAATGGGCGGCCGAACAAGTCATCCAAGCGCACGGCGGCGTCGGTTCGCTGCAAATCAAGCTGCTCGACGGCTTGCAGCTGATGGATCGCGCAAGCTTCATTGCGCGTCTAAAACTGGCCTTGCACGACTGATGCTGCACGACGAGCAAGCGTTGCCATCGGGCACCCCAACAGGAGAATCAATCCAGTGACCAAAAAACCTCCCCGCAGCACAGCGGCGCTGCCTTCGCTGCCGTTCCAATATCCGCGCGTCCTCAGCATTGCCGGCTCGGACAGCGGCGGCGGTGCCGGCATTCAAGCCGATTTGAAGACATTTTCGGCGCTCGGATGCTTTGGCATGACCGCCATTACCGCGATCACTGCGCAAAATACCTGCGGCGTGACGGCGATTCATCCAGTGCCTGCCGAGATTCTCGCGCAGCAGATCGACGCGGTGGTAAGCGATATCGGCGTCGACGCTGTCAAGATCGGCATGTTGCACGATCCTGCCGTAGTGAAAGTCGTCGCGCAAGCGATCAAGCGCTATCAATGGCCGCGCGTCGTGCTCGACCCGGTGATGGTGGCGACCAGCGGCGACCGGCTGATTGCGCAGGAAACCATTGCGGTGCTGGTCGGGGAATTGTTTCCTCTGGCAACGGTAGTCACGCCCAATCTGGACGAGGCCGCGCTGCTGCTGGGACGCGCGGTGGAAATCGAAGCGCACCTGGCCGACGCCGCGCAGGATTTACTCCAGCTGGGCGCACCGGCCATCCTGTTGAAAGGCGGCCACCTGAGCGGTGCAGAAATGGTGGATATCCTGCTGCAACCCGGCCAACAGCTGTTGCGCATGGCCAATGCGCGCATCGCCAGCCGCAATACCCACGGCACCGGTTGCACGCTATCGTCGGCGATCGCCTGTTATCTTGCGCTTGGACATGACTTGGCAGACGCGGTGCAACTGGCACGCAGTTACGTGTATCAGGCCATCCTGCACGGTGCCGATGTACGCACCGGCCACGGACACGGGCCGCTCAATCACGGGTACGCGCCGCTGCCGCTGCAAAAGCTGCCGATTGCGCCAGCCGCTTGAATGGTGGGTTGCACCCGCCCACCCTACTACATTAAGCCGCCGCCAATCGGGAGCGCGCCGAAATCCGGTACAGCATCCCCAGCAGCAAGGTCAGCGCCAGACTCGGCAGCGCAGAACCGATCTCCGGCAGCAGGCGCGGCGCGGCATGGAAGGCGGCGATGCCGAGCAGCCAGATCAGCACCGGCACCAGATTGACGCTGCGCTGTGCGGCCCGGCCGCGCAACGCCAGCTGCGAAATCACCACGCCGAACAAAGGCACGAAGATCGAACTCAGCAGCAGCAGGAAAGGCTCCAGGCTGTGCATCGGCAACACGATTGCGCAACCGGTTGCCACCAGCGCCAGCGCGATGCCCCAAACCTTGACGCTGTAACGGTTGCCCAGGAAGTTCAGCGACACCGCACCCGAGTACACATCGCCGTACGCATTATCCATTTCATCGACCAGAATCAAGCCCAGCGCCACCAGTCCGCCCTGCGCGAGCAGGATCGCACTGACCAGTTCCACGCCCGGCGTCGCGGTGCTGACCACCAGCACGCCCAATGCATAACACCAGATATTCGCAATCGCGTAGCCGAGCCAGGTGCCGCGCATGGTGCCCGCGCCGGACTTGCCGTAACGGGCAAAATCGGCCACCAGCGGCAGCCACGACACCGGCATCGCCATCACCAGGTCGATCGCCGCGATGGTGCTCATCGAGCCGTCGCCGCTCCTGCTCCAGAGCGCCGCCAGCCCTTGGCTGTGGGCCTTCATGCCGAACTGATAGGTCAGCCACAGCAGCGACAGGATTACCAGCGGCAGGCCGAAACGTCCGACGAAGCGGCGTACCAGCCCGATCATCGAACCGCTGGCCAGTCCGACCAGCAATAATCCCCAGCCGATCGACGCCAGAATCGGCACCCACGGCGCGTCTATGCCGGTGATTTCCTTGATCAGCGCAGTGCTGCTGTCGCGCATGATGACCAGCTCGAAAGCGGTCCAGCCGATCAGTTGCACGATATTCAGGACGGCCGGAAGTTTCGCAAATGCGCTGCCCAAGGTCTGGTGCATCAGCGCCGGGCTGGAAAGCCCGCGTTGGCAGCCGATCATGGCCACCCAGCCGAGCAGGCCGGCGCCCAGCAGCGAGCCGATGACGATCGCCAGCACCGCGCTTTGGGTGCCCATCGCCGGCACCAGATAGGCGCCGACTTGCATCACCAGCAAGCCCACGCCGAGGCTGAACCAGAGCGATGCGTGTTCGCGAAAGCCGAAAACACGGTCGGCCGGCGGAATCGGAGTCAATGCCGGGTTGGCCGGCGGGGAAGTATTCAAAGCCATCGTGATCTTTCACAAGTAATGGCAGGTCAGCTGGTCTGGCGCCGCCGCGCAGGAATGCGCGGCAAATTACAGTGGGCTTCCCTGCGCGAGGATTATCTCAATCAGGTTCAGCGGGTATTTCTCACCCGCGCTTTTGACCGCGCAGGACCCCGAGCTAAAATTTTTGCAAACTGGCCGCTACTTTGCGCGAAAAACACGCTCCCGACAAGAGCAGCGCAGCAGCAACGCGCCGATATTTTCTATTTCCATGCCGCTGCCGTCACATCATCGCAGCGGCAGCCTTGCGCTGCTGGCGGCCGCGATGCGCCTGCCACAAGCCTTCGACCGAATACACTGCGAGCGCGGTCCAGATGGTGATGAAACCGATCAGGCGCGCGCCGCCAAAGGGTTCGCGGTACAGCCAGACGCCGAGCAGCAATTGCAGCGTGGGCGCGATATATTGCAGGAAACCGAGGGTCGACAGCGGAATGCGGCGCGCGCCGGCGGCAAACAGCAGCAGCGGGATCGCAGTGATCGGCCCCGATGCCGCCAGCAGCCAGCGCGTTGCTGCCGGCGCACTGTGAAAGACATTCTGCTCCTGCACGCCCAGCCATGCCAGATAGCCCAGCGCCAGTGGCACCAGCAGCAGGGTTTCCAGCGTCAAGCCTTCCAGCGGCCCCAGCGCGGCAGTCTTGCGCAGCAAGCCGTAAGTGCCGAAAGTAGCGGCCAGCGCCAGCCCGATCCACGGCAACTGGCCGCTTTGCCAAGTGAGCCAAGCCACGCCCGCAGCGGCCAGCGCGATCGCAACCCATTGCATCGGCCGCAGCTTTTCTTTCAGCAGCAGATAGCCGAGCAGCACGTTCACCAGCGGCGTGATGAAATAACCGAGGCTCGCATCGACCACGCGGCCGCTATTGACCGACCAGATATAGATCAGCCAGTTACTCGACAACAATACTGCGCTGAGGCCAAAGCCCAGCAAGACCCTGGGCTGCGTGAGCAGCTTGCGCAGCCACTGCCATTGACGCCGCCCGGCCAGCAGCACCAGCACGAACGCGAGCGACCAGATGATGCGATGCATCAATATCTGCGATGCGGGAACCGTTTGCAATAGTTTGAAATACAGCGGAAACAGGCCCCATAAAACATAAGCCGTCGCAGCGAAAAAAATGCCAGAGCGCATCGTATGCAATCAAATAAAAAACCATTATGGCGGGCAACGATTATGGCACTTTGCGTTATCGCCTGCTGCCCCCACCGGTCAAGTGCTGACCGCTGACACCGTGCCCATCGACGGCAATTGCACCACCGGCGCAATGACCACTGCGGCAAAAAAATTAATCCACATCAAGTAACACGCATCATCGCAGCCTGTTGCGCGTTAAAATATGCGAATATATATCACATGAGGATATATTAATTATGAATGAGAAACTACCGCCCGACTGGGATCCCCGCTCTGCAGCGGTGCTGGACGACCAGATCGCCGCTTACGATGTGATGCGCCAGCGCTGCCCGGTCGCGCACAGCGAATATCTGCACTGGTCGCTGTTCCGGCATGCAGATGTGCTGCGGGTATTGAACGACCACCAGACTTTCAGCAGCGCCGCCTCGGCCTATCTTTCCGTGCCCAACGGCATCGATCCTCCGCAGCACGCCCAATACCGGCGCATCATCGAGCCTTATTTCAATCCGCAGCGGATGGCCGCCTTTGAACCGGTGTGCCGGAAAATTGCGGCCGATCTGGTGCAAAGCCTGCCGCCATCGGGCGAAGTCGAACTGATGGCTGCATTTGCGCAAGACTTTGCATTGCAACTGCAGTCCGCCTTTCTCGGCTGGCCCACGCAAATGCACGAGCCGCTGCGCGAATGGACGCGCAAGAACCATGCCGCCACGCTGAGCAGGGACAGAGCGGCGATGGCCGATGTCGCGCTAGAATTTGACGGCTACATCAAGCAATTGCTGGCCGTGCGCCGCGCAGCCGGAGCCGATGCGCCCGACGACCTCACCACCAGCCTGCTGCGCGAGCGGATAGGTGAGCGCTGGCTCGGCGATGAGGAAATCGTCAGCATTTTGCGCAATTGGACGGTAGGGGAACTGGGCACGATGGCGGCCTGCGTCGGCATTCTCGCGCACTATCTGGCGCAGCATCCGGAACTGCAGCAGCAATTGCGGCAACAGCCCGCGCTATTGCCCGCCGCCATCGATGAAATATTGCGCATTCACGCGCCGCTTATCGCCAACCGCCGGATCACCACCAAGCCGGTCGAAATCGGCGGGCGCACGCTGGCAGCCGGCGAACGCGTAACGGTTATCTGGGCCTCGGCCAACCGCGACGAAGCGGTTTTTGGCGACCCCGATGCATTCCGGCTCGACCGCGATCCGGCGCAAAACCTGCTATACGGCGCCGGCATCCACGTGTGCCCGGGCGCACCTCTGGCCCGGCTCGAACTGCGCATCATCATGGAAGAATTGCTGCAACGTACCCGCCAGATTGCGCTGGCGCCAGGCCAAGAACCGATAACCGCCGTATACCCCGGCAGCGGGTTTTCATCGCTGCCGCTGCACATCCAAATGGTTTAAGGCGATCCCGGCAGCAGCAGCCGGGTGCAGCGCATTGCGCTTACAACCTTCGGCATCCGCCGAATAAAAAAGCAGTTTCCTTGTACAAGGAAACTGCTTTTTTATATACAGCTGTATGTATTTTTCAATTGACACGAAATATATGCGGAAATACAGCGGTTTTTACCTATACCCAATCATATTCCTGAGGCAGGGCAATTATTTAGTCTGCTATGAGATGAAAATTCAAGTCTCAGTTTTATGACCTTAGCGGTTGCATTGACGTTGTTTTTGACGTTAAAGCCGCTGGGGATGCAGCCGTTTGCGCGCTGCAGAAAATGGATCAGAAATGAAGGATGTTTGAGCGAAGCGAGTTTCCTTCATTTCCCATTTTTTGCAGCGCGCAAACGGGAACCCCGAAGGGGCAAGTCTGCGGTCGCCTTTCTTTTGCTTACTTTTCTTTGGCGAAGCAAAGAAAAGTGAGTAGCCGTCGGGCTACCCCCGACAAAGCATCCACGAAGGGCCAAACAATTAATTAAGCTACAGACTTTGCGAGCGCCCTCTCCCGCACGCGGGCGAGGGGGTTTTTATAGGGGGCATAGATATGAGCAATGCTCATGGACCCTCGCGCATGGCGTCCCGACAGCATTCATGGTCAACGCCGAACAATAGTTATTCCAGCTCGAATTCCGCCGGATTGATCGCCAACTCCTTGGCAATCTTGATCGCCACTTTCTTTTCCGTATCATCGAAATTGCCGTCGGCGGAAGCAATCGCAATAATCATCCGCACCAGCAGGCGCGCAGCCTCGGGATTCGATTTCATCTTGCCCAATGCCTGATACGCCTTCGCTTCGCCGATATCCTTATCGAATTCGATCTGCGCGACGAAATCCTGGAAAGCCTTGATCACATCGTTGGTGGTGAAAATCGACAGAGCATCATGGCTCTCGATGAATTTCACCATTTTCTGTTTTTCTTCTGAACTGATGCTGCCATCCGCCATTGCAATCAATGCCGAACCCGCCATCGCTGCGTTCATGAAATCCTTGTTCTTGTATTTCAACGCTTCTGTTTTCAACTCACTGGCTTTTGTTTTCAGCTTATCAAGAAAATTATTAAAACTCATTGCGGCTCTCCAGAGGAATGATGGTTGCTACGATTGACTGCACATCTTACTGTGTGTTGCACGACAAGATGCAGGCCTCGCTATCGCAGATGGGGCTGATACCGCAATAGTCCAATATCTGCGTTCAGAAAAACGGCGCCGCTTATCCATTGCGATTGTGTCTTCGTCGCAATGCTCGCGGCTTCCTGTCATTTTCCTCCTGCGATCTCCCGCTGGCTGGGCACTTAGCCCAGCCAGCGATGGCGCTTTCCTGCGTGTGGCGGAAAAGCCTTGTTTTTTACTCCTGCCTGACTAATCTGAAAATCGCCAGCGCCGAGCGATGCGCCGCCCTCCAATAACACTAACTTGCGCAAGGAGAATGTCATGGCCTATGTCGATGGTTTTGTTGTACCCGTTCCCAAAAAAAATCTGGATGCCTACCGCGAAGTTTCGAACAAATGCGGCGCGATCTGGCGCGAGCATGGCGCGCTGGAATTCCGCGAATGCATAGCCGATGATGTCAAGCCCGGCAAACTTACTTCGTTCCCGCAAAGCGTGAATCTCGAAGCCGACGAAACCGTCGCGTTCTCCTGGATCGTGTATGAATCGCGCGCCCGCCGCGACGAGATCAACGACAAGGTGATGAAGGACCCGCGCATGGCCGACATGATGAAACCGGAAAACATGCCGTTTGACGGCAAGCGCATGATCTATGGCGGGTTTGAAATGCTGGTCGATCTGTAGCGCGCACCAACACAAAATCGGGCGATACCGCAACGCACATCGCCCCGACGCACAATCCATTCCACCGCAATGCTGGCTGGCTTTTGGAGAGTAGCGCGCCCGAAAAGTACCGGGACTTGCGCTACCGCATGAATCGCGCAAGAAAGCGCGATGCGTGCGAATAATCGGACTTTGATCGTGATAGAGTCAAATTTGACTTGGGGCAATTTTAATTCTTGACCATCGCGAGGAAGCCATGAAAACCTTCGGAAGAATATTGACGCTTTTTATGACGCTCGGCAGCCTGGCATTTGTCCAACCTGCCGCCGCACAGGAAGCGCCGGATGCGCAGGTCAAACGGATCAGCCAGGAAGCGCCGGATGCGCTGGTCAAACGGATCAGCCAAGAAGTGCTGGATCTGGCCAAGGCCGACAAGGAAATTCAGGCAGGCAACCAAAATCGGGTGCGCGCGTTAGTCGAAGACAAGATTTTGCCGCACGTCGATTTTCAGCACATGACCGCGCTGGCGTCCGGCCCCGATTGGAACCAGGCAACGCCGGAACAACAAAAACAACTGACAAGCGAATTCCGCGCGCTGCTGGTGTACACGTACTCCGGCGCGATTGCGCAAATCAAGGATCAGAAAGTCACGTTCAAGCCGATGCACGCCGATCCGGCCACTACCGAAGCGGAAGTGCGTTCGACGGTCGCGCAGCGGCGCGGCGAACTGATGCAGCTCAATTACCGCCTTGAAAAAATGGCGGACGGCTGGAAAATTTACGACATCAATATCTCCGGCGCCTGGCTGGTGGAAGCGTACAAAAGCAGCTTTGCCGCCGAAATCGGCAAAAACGGTATCGATGGATTGATCAAAGTTCTTTCGAACAAGAACAGGCAACTGGCCGAGAGTGCTATGAAAGCTTCGAAGCCGGGTTGAGCGTAGCGCAGCGATTATGCGTTGCACTGCCCAGCTTTCAGGGCTTTATAAAAAGGTGGAGTATCGCTTAAAACAAGTATTTTTCCGCATGTATTACATGCGGCATTGAAAAATACACTAATAAGTATGCGTAGGTTGGGCTAACGCTTCATCAGCCCAACATCCCACCCACCAACAACGCTTATTCATGTATTGTGCCCTGATCGCAATACCCCCAACCTTCAGCGATATTTCCTTTCGCGATTTCCCGATGAATGGATGAATACGGCCAATCCACGGCGCTCGCCACGTAGCCATGCTTCACAGGATTGAAGTGCACGTACGCAACGTGTTTATCCAGGTCGTCGTCATTGCGGATCTGATGTTCCCAATACCGCCGCTGCCATATTCCACGCTCGCGTTTCATTTTTCTGCTATGGCGTATTAACTCGGTTTTTGGGAGCGCTCTTGAAAATGCAGCTTTGATCAAAGACCAGCGCAGCGGAAAATCCGCATCACCTTCCGGCAAGCGACAAATCGCATGCAAATGATCCGGCAATACCACCATCGCGAGTATGTCGAAAGGATGGGATTGCCGGATCTTTCGCATGGCGTTGCGAAGCAGATCGATTTCTTCAGTAAGGAGATTGCTTTTCCGGTCGGCGAGATTGACGGTGAAAAAGTAGGTGGCTCCGGGAATGTTCGCTCTACGATATCGCATCGGGTTTATCGCATTGAATGGTGGAATGTTGGAACGTTGGGCTGATGAAGCGTTAGCCCAACCTACAGGGGTTACGTTCCCCGCATTGCTTTTACAAAATTTCCCATTTGCTCAATTCCGTCGAACGCTGACGGCAGTTTGTCTTCATTCGAGACAATGCCAGAAAAGATTAAGCTTTCAAATTTAGCCAGTGATTCAGGATTTTTTTCCTTGATGTCTTTTGAATAAGTCGCATAACTCTGAATAAATCGGCAGAGTGTTTTCCTTAATTCAACTTGCAAGAGCTGAGCTTTGCACGAGTCAACGCTTCTTACAGAGATTTTGAAGAAGTAGATGAACAACAGAGTTAGCGACAAAGAAATCAAAGCCGTGCTACCTAAAAAATATAGATGCACTTTACCTATTTCCGCTTGATGTGTGTACACAAAATACAACTCAACAAGTAGCGGTAGGATAAGAAGGAATCCAAAGAGCACCATAAAACAACGAAGTGCTTTTAGCTCTTTTTTCTTTGCTATCGCGAGGTCGTTAAAACCGTCGTACAACCCGACAAAATTAAAGGCTGTTTCGTGTGAGTCAAGAGATTGCTGAAATGACTTGATGGTTAACTCATGGGCAACTAATGAACTTTCCCAATTTTGGAATTTTTTGTCAAGTTGGTCTGAGTATGCCGACACGTTCTTGAGATTCCCAATTTCATCGTGGTTTAGCAACTGTTTTAAAATCGCCACAGGCATCTCCTGCCTGGCATACAAGATGGCCTCTTGTTCTCTCTCATTAAACTTGTTGATGTTGTCTTTGACAAAACGCTGGAATAACAACAGTTCACGAGATAGCTCATTCTTGATTGAAAGGTCAAACTCAATGACAAACCGATAGATCATAGTGATTAGCGAATCCAAGTTGAAATCCTTCATCAAATCATCTAGGTTGTGTAGCTGGAAGGTAAGCCCGGAGCCAATCCACTTTATGTTCTGCTGGCAATTCTCGTCAAACTGACCTGTATTATTCATGAGAATACCGATTACAGGAATAAGCTGCTCCACTTTCAGATTGTCATTGCTGCCATCTTTCGGCAATCTTTCAAGCACTCGATTGAGTTCCCCCAATTGTCTCCGCGTCGTATCTATATTGAAGAATTCTTGACTCCCTGTCATTTTCAACTCCCAGTAATACATTTTTGTTATTGATCTTGTGGCACAGCATCTTTATCAAGTCATCAAACAAAACCCCGGCGATTTCTCGTCGAGGTTTGTTATTTACGAGCAGCTGATGCGGCAAGCTATTACATCAACCGCAACTCCCAATCGCGCCGCACGCGGTGCAGAAATCGCAGCCATCCTTCTTGATCACCGTGCTGTTGCCGCATTCGCCGCACAGCCGGCCGGCCATCGCGGTGCTGACTTTCGGCTGGTGGGTCGGTTCGTCGGTGACCACGCCCATCGCGTTGACCGGGGTGCCGGCTTCGGTCAGGATGCCGAGCATTGCGTAGCGGTGGATCACCAGTTGCGCGACGTAGGCCACCGTCGACGGATAGCTGGCTTGCTTTTCGCTGCCGGGGACGCGCGCCAGGAAATCGCCGCGCGGCTCCGCGTAGTTGAGCAGCTTGCGCAGCTTCATGCCGATCCATGCCGGGTCGATCACCCGCATGTCGAGACTGAGCAGCTTGCACAAGCCGTCCAGCGCGCGCGGGTAAGCGCCGGTCAGCCACATGCTGTACGGGCGGCGGGTGCCGTCCGGCATTTGCAGTTCTTTGAGCATCAGCACGAAATCGTCTTCGGTGGACGGGTTCCTGACATCGGCCACCCAGGCCAGCGTGCCGTCGGTGCCGGTTTTGGGCTCGTGCGGCGCGAACAGCGCATTCAATACCGGGCTTGGGTCGTTGGCCCGTGCATCGAGTGCACCCAGCTGGTTGTAGCGCCATTCAAGCAATTTGGCCAGCGCGGCGGTAGCGCTGGGCACCTGCACCGGCGCGCCATTGGGCGGCATCGACATCTGAAAGCCTTCGCCGTACGCATGCGCGAGCACCGAGAGTTTCTTGCGCAGCCAGCCGCGGTCGTTGGCGCGCATGTCGGTCGACAACGTTTTGGCGATTGCATCCAGGCCGCGTGGCGGCTGGCCGCCCAGCACCCAGACTTCGAACGGCACATTGGCCTGATCCGACACCGCCACCGCGAAGTCGCCTTGCGGAGTGCGGATAGTTTCGCTGACCCAGCCGGAAGTGCCGGCCGGCAAGCCGGGACGCGACGGCCAGCGCAGCGATGCCAGCGGCGGCGACATCGCAACTTCGGTCAGCACCAGTCGCTTGTCCTGTTCCGACAGCGTGATCGGCTGCGGCGTGCTGACTTCGGGGGTTGCGGCAGTGACCGACAATACGGCGCCCAGCACGCTGTTCGGGCGATAGGTGGTGATGCCTTTGAGGCCCTTGCGCCAGGCTTCCATGTACAGGTTCTTGAATTCGGCATACGGATAATCGGCCGGGACATTGACGGTTTTCGAGATCGCCGCATCGACGTACGGTGCGACTTCGGCCACCATCAGCATGTGGTCGGTGGCGGAAATTTCCAGCGCCGACACGAACGCCGGCGGCAGCTGGTTGACATCGTGACCGAGCGCACGGTACATCCGGTACGCGTGGTCTTCTACCGTGTAATCTTTCTTGGAGCCGTCGGCCATGCGTTTCATGCGGTTGTAAAACCATGAAAATGCGGGCTCGATGCCGTTCGATGCATTGTCGGCGAACGCCAGCGAAATGGTGCCGGTCGGCGCAATCGAAGTCAGATGCGAGTTGCGGATGCCGTGGGTACGGATCGCGTCCTTCAATGCATCCGGCAAGCGCGCAGCAAAACCGCCTTGCAGATATTTCTCGGCATCGAGCAGCGGGAACGCGCCGCGCTCCTTGGCCAGATCGACCGAGCCGAAATAGGCGGCGTCGCGCATTTCGCGCGCGATCTGGCCGGACAAGGCACGGCCCTGCTCGGAATCGTAGCGCACGCCCAGCATGATCAGCGTATCGCCCAGGCCGGTAAAGCCGAGGCCGAGGCGACGCTTGGCTTCTGCTTCCTTCGCTTGTTCTTCCAGCGGCCACTTGGTGGCGATCAACACGTTGTCGAGCATGCGCACCGCGATCTTGGTGACCTTCGCCATCAATCCGAAATCGAATGCAGCTTCGGGCGTAAACGGCGCAGTCACATAGGCGGTCAGGTTCAGGCTACCCAGGCAGCAGCAGCCGTAGTCGGGCAGCGGCTGCTCGCCGCACGGGTTGGTGGCTTCGATGGTTTCGCAGTACGACAGGTTGTTTTCGGCATTGATGCGGTCCATGTACAGCACGCCCGGCTCGGCCGCCGCGTACGTGCTTTGCATGATCAAATCCCACACGTCGCGCGCCTGCACGGTGCGGTACACCCACAGCCCGTCGGCACGCAGGTAGGCACCGCTGCGTTTCAGTTCTTCATTGGGTTCATTGACATGGGTCAGCTCGAACGGCAAATCGGCCGCGACTGCTTCCATGAAAGCGTCGGTGACGCCGACCGAGACGTTGAAGTTATTGAGCTGGCCGCGCTCCTGCTTGACGGTGATGAAGTCGAGCACGTCCGGATGGGTGACGTTGACCACCGCCATCTGCGCGCCGCGACGGGCGCCGGCGGATTCCACCGTTTCGCACGAGCGGTCGAATACTTTCATGTAGGAAATGGGGCCGGATGCGCTGCTGCCGGTGCCCTTGACCATCGCGCCCTTGGGCCGGATCGCGGAAAAATTGTAGCCGACGCCGCCGCCGCGACGCATGGTTTCGGCCGCCTGCGCCAGCGCAGTGTAAATGCCCGGCTTGCCGCCGACGCGCTCGGTGATCGAGTCGCCGACCGGCTGCACGAAGCAATTGATCAGCGTGCTTTGCAAATCGGTGCCGGCGGCGCTGTTGACGCGCCCGGCCGGGATGAAGCCCTGTTGCATTGCCCACAGGAATTCATCGGCGTGTTTCTTGCGCTGCTTGCCGTCTTCGACCTGCGCCAGCGCCTTGGCGACACGCGCGCGGACTTCGTCAATGCTGGTTTCGCCGCCTTTTGCGTATTTTTCGATCAGCACTTCGGTGGAAATGTCCTGGGGTTCGGCCAGCGCAATCGCGCTGTTTTCGAGTTTTTGCATGTCTTGCTCCTTGGAACCGGCGTTGCAATGCCGGACGTTAATCTGTATGGGGTGATTCGGTGGTTCTGGTGCGAAAAAATGCGTTGATTGCCCTTGAAAAACAAGCTGCGACAGTCGCTTGCCGGCATCCGGAAAACCGTGCTCCGGCTTCCAGAAGACTGAATTATCCGCCAATTCAGGCAATATATATAGTGATAATTTTAAAATCCATACTACATGCAGTGGTAATACAGCAATTTCATACAGAGAAGCATACACCTTCGCTGACTTCAGTTTAGCAAACAATAGCCCGCACCGAACGGGGCGTGACGCCGCATCGCGCGGTGCTGTACGCTGTTGCTTTCAGCAGGTAGAAAAGATGCATTTTTTCGAGGAATAGTCATGGAAAACGCCTTTAATCACTGCCGCATTGCGCAACAACCGCAGTGGAGCCGGCCATGCTGATGGATGCGGCCGGTCAGAACCATGCGGCACTGGCGGCGGATGCCCAGCCGCGCATCGTCAGCCTGGTGCCGTCGATCACCGAATTGTTATGCGACCTCGGGCTGGCGCACCGGATTGTCGGGCGCACCGGGTTTTGCATCCATCCGGCCGATCTGGTGCGCGACATTCCGAAAATCGGCGGCACCAAGGATGTCAATATTGAAAAAATCCGCACGCTGGCGCCGACGCATCTGATCGTCAACATCGACGAAAACACAAAACCGACCGCCGATGCGCTGGCCGCCTTCATCCCGCACGTGATCGTCACCCACCCGCAAACCCCGCGCGACAACCTGGACCTGTACAGGTTGCTGGGCGGCATCTTCGGCGCCGAATCGCAAGCCGGGTCGAGGGCAAATGCGCTATGCCGCGCATTCGAACACGCGCATGCAGCGCTGGCGCTCCAGTCCCGGCCAGCGCCGCGCACCGTGCTGTATTGCATCTGGCAAGACCCGTGGATGACGGTATCGAAAGATACCTATATCGCCAACATGCTGGCGCAAATCGGCTGGCACGTGTGGCAAGCGCCGACGCCTGAACGCTATCCGGCGTTCGACTGGTCGCCGAGTGTGGTCGATGCGATCGATGCGGTGCTGCTGTCGACCGAGCCGTACCGCTTTACCGAAACCCATGTCGATGCACTGGAACGCCAGATCGGCAAGCCGGTGCAACTGGTCGATGGCGAAATGCTGTCGTGGTACGGCAGCCGGGCGATTGCCGGTCTGCGCTATCTGCATACGCTAGCGGCATAGCCTAGGATGACGAACAAGAACTTTATCTATCCTACACACCATATAGTGAACAGCATGAAATATCAAAAAAACTACGCGAAATTCAATTACAACACTGTTGAACGAAATGTTCGATTTCTGCCGGCACATGACCGGCTTGTTTAATTTCCTTGGCTATCAGATATGTGATGTCGTGTTGAATATGCGCGGCCATTTTGACTCTTTCCAGCATAGCCTTGCCATTCACCGTGCGTAGTAGACCTTGAAGTTTTTGCCTTGGTGTTGCGGTTGGGGCGCCTGCAAAAGCGTCCATCAGCGGAATATTTTCTTGGTAGTTCTTCCCTACATTAGGCGGCTCTGCTAATTTGTCCCGGTCGATTTTATTTTGAACAGCAAGCCGATCATCTAATCCAGTATAGCCATCTCCTGGAGCTGCGGTGACGTGGTAATGCAAGGCTTGATTGAGTGCTGCAAAAGGAATGAGCGCATCTGCATGCTCCAATAGTTCCTTCTCTACCTCCGATGTAGAACGCGCTAATCGGCCACTTTGTGCTGGTGCCAAGTACGCCTCCAAAGCGTCTGGCTCAATCAGATAACTTTCTAATTCCCAACGAAGTGTGATTTTAATTTCAGGGTACGGGCGGGCTTGCTCGAAAGCCTCATCATTAGTCTCTCGCAGCAATGACCAGTTGCCGTCCGCCATTAGCTTGTCTCGATCAACAATGCCGAAAGATTCAATTCCCTGCTTCCGATCACCGGCGACCGTATTAACAACCGCCGTGCATCCTTGGGTAGCGGCAACGGTGTTAAAACCCACTTTTCCGAGTAATTCATTGAACCAGTAATTCTCGAAAATTTTTCTATCACTTTCACCTTCAACATAGATTACTGGCTTGCCTTTTTGACGACCCAGCATGGCTTCGCTAGATGGTAGATTATTGTTCTTCAAGCTTGCCATAACGTTGCATTGCCTCCTGTTGAATGTTCCTTACTTTTTCTTCTTCTTCCGATGTCTCAAACAAATAGCCGCCTTTGCGTAGATTTGGCTCAGTTAGCTCCAAGGCAAGCGCCGTCATCATTTCTTGCGAGTGTGTTGCAACAATAATTGTTATTCTAGGAAAGTAGTCTTTAGCCAGGTTTTTAAGTTGATTGAACAATCGAAATTTCCAATTTTCATGCAGATGCGCTTCTGGTTCATCTATTAGCAATATAGTATTGCGCGTCATATGAGCACCCAAGCGCAGGAATAGTTGTACTAGGCTTTTCTCGCCACTGCTCAACGCGTCTAAACGGTGGATATTGCCATCGCGTATCACTTGAGCTTCAGGCGGTTCTTTTGTGATACCTTTGATAAAGGTACTGGTTTCGCCAAATACTCGGTCGTTTACTAGCGAGATAGCACGTTCAAATCGCCCATCGTCGAGCCACATTAGCCAAACCAGCAGGTTGTCGAGAGAATCGCGCCAATCACCACCTTCGGTGCGGAAGGCATGAACAGGGCAATAGTTCCAGTCGTGCGGTGCAACGATAGCGCGCTGTTGATCAGGTGAAACTGGAATTACATTACGGTAAGCAGAAAAATAAATAACCGTTGGCCAAACCAGTGTGCTGTCTTCAAAACCACCGATTTTCTCACCCGCAGCTGTAGCGATAATGGCATTGAAGTTGGCAATCCATTGATCTTGCAGGCCAATTGCGGCCCAGCTTCCTGCCTCGTTGTGGCAAAAACCGAAGCGATGCCACTCACGTGCTCCAACGGTTAATAGTGCATCTTCATCCCAGAAACGTAAACTTGTCTCTGCGCCAATCTGGCCAGCAATGAGCGAAAGCACCACCACACGCTCGCTTCCATCCTCGCTGTACCGAACTCGGACATCCCATTGTGCCCGACCAAGGCCACGATCCAGATGCTCTGAATCAAAAGGGGCTTTGGGTGAGCGCCCGTGCGCGGCTGCCAGTTCTTGCGGCTTGTCATAGCCCAGCATACCCATCAATATCGCCATCAATTCAAGCGCAGTTGTTTTGCCTCGTCCATTTTTGGAAAGAAACAAATAGATATTGCAAGACTCATCATTGCTATCTGTGAAGTCTATTTCTTCCAGCCGTGACTGGAAGGGACCAATTCGGTCGATGCTTAGCCAGAGGGGCGTGAATTCGTGAATTAAAAAATTGCCCATCAGCGCGTTCTCCTTGTTGCCGAAGTAACAGCGTGTGCGATGTCGTCTGAGCCGAGCAGTACACCATGGACGCGCACAGTAGCTTGACCAAGCAGGCGCACCAGCATGTCGCCCTTGCCCAGTAGTTTTTCCGCGCCGGTTTCGTCAAGTATGATTTTGGATTCAGCTCCCTTTTGTACTGTAAGCGCAATGCGGCTTGGCACATTCGAGCGTAGCAGGCCGGAGAAAGTCTGAGCATCAGGGCGTTGTGTTGCAAGCACAAGGTGGATGCCAGTAGCCCGCGCCTTTTGCGCCAGACGCACTAAAGGTTCTTCAATTGCGCCCGATTGCAGCAACAGATCAGCCAGTTCTTCGACCACCACCACGATGCGTGGGAAAGCAAGACTAGCGGCACGCGGGTCGTCAAGGTCACGGGCACCGGCTTGAGCCAGTGCGGTTTCTCTTTCTGCCATTTCATCGACAAGGCGGTTGAGCACTGCAAGTGTGTCGGTTACATCGGTTAGTACCCCGTCAGCTACGTGAGGCAACTTGGCATAAGGAGCTAATTCCACCCGTTTCGGATCAATCAGTACTAGCTTGAGTTGGCTGGCATCCAGCTTACCCAGTAGGGACAAAATAAGCGCATGCAGGCAAATGCTTTTGCCACTGCCCGTGGTGCCACCCACCAACAAATGCGGTGCCGCGGCAAGATCAAAGCCTAATGGCTGGCCGGTGACATCTTGTCCCAAGTAAACTGGTAGCCGCCAATCAGCTGGTGCACCAAGAAGCCATGCGGTCAGCGTGGACGCCGGTACCGTTCGCCAAAGTGCTGTGGGTCGTGGTACGTCTAGCGCGGCAATTTTCGGTTCTTTTGTCGGTGAAGCAAATACGCCTGCCTCACCCAAGCCAAGTACAAAATTTAACTTCTCCAGGCCGCGTAAGAGTGGACTGTGATCGTTGGCATCGCGCAGGCGTACCATAAAGCGGGTTAGGCGCGGGCCATCGAGGGTTTCGGTAATTTCAGCCGTAATGCCAATCTCGGTCAAGGCACGTAATAGTCGTTCACGCAAATCCGGCGCCACAACCGAGGCACTGCCTAAATCGCCAAATAGCTCATGCAATAGGTAATCGTGGAAGTCATGCGACCTCATCCAGCCGCTACGGAATTCGCGCAGACCACGTCGAACATGACGCTGCATCAGGCGTACAAAGGGGTCTTCGTTGGCGAACAAGTCTTGTTCGTGGTAGACAGATAAAAGGGCGCGGAATAGCTGTGTCATATTTTCCTCGCCGGACTTACCCTCACCCGTGAGTTGTTCCAACGAATACTCGCCGCCCCCCGCGCTTGATTCACGCCTGTCTAGTGCTTCATCCGGCGGAGTAGTAATACGCAACGAACGGGCAAGTGCCAAGCGCAGCACTGCCCACTTCGGCAAGCCAGCTTGGCGCAAACCATCCTTGATGACATTGGTGATGGTCAGCTCATCCTGGTTATCGGTGTAGACCTTTGCCATTTATGCTTCCTCGACGCTGTACATTGGCGTATTTTGCACGACCTGAGTGCGGTCGCCGTCTGGGTTGTCGAGTCGGAATTCGGCATTCACCCTTGGCTTCAACAGAATGTACTTTTCACGATCAAGCTCGGAATCTGTAGGAAGAACGATGACTTGTTGCGCAGCGTTCGGATAGTAATTTCGCAACAGATTTTCCTGGTGTTGGCGATCGATTCGGGCCAATGGTGTATCGACGATCACCGGGATGCCACGGCCGGATACTTCAGACAAAGCCCAGAGTAATGCTTGCGCAGTTAATTGCTTCATGCCAGCTGATACGTTGGCAAGCCCAATTTCACCTCCATGCGCATCGTGGTAGCTTAAGGCAAAATCTTCGCTTAATTTAATATCGGCAATTAAGTGGTGTGAAGTCATCAATTGCCCAAAACAGCGATTCAGTGCGCATTCAATCTCATCATGGCGCTGTGCTTTGAGGCGTAGACGGTACTCGTCAAACACGCGTCGCGCCTGTTGGGCTCGCTGAATATTCTGGCTATTGATATTAACGATGGTGCGCTTGGTTTCTTGCTGCCGTATTTCGGCAGCAAGACGTACTATGTCGGTATCCAAAACAGCAATTTTTCCACCATGCGTCCCGCGTTGTATCAATAAGGTATCGCGCTGCCCCTGTAAGTCTGCCAGCGCTGCTTGACGTTCGCGGAAATGTTGTTGTTGTTCTGGCGAGAGTTCGTCGACAGCATCAACTTCGGCTTTAGCGTGTTGCCATTCGCGGTGCAATCGGCTGGCTTCTCGCAGATCATCGGCAAATCGTTGGCGTTCATTTCTGGCTTGGGCGTAATAGCTGATTTGACGTTGAAGTGCTGTAGTTTCGGCAGGATTTAGCGAAAAAAATCCTCCACTAGGTGGTTCTGTGAACTGCTTTAAGATAGCGGCTAGCTTTGCACGATAGTGTTTTTTCTGTGGGTCGCTAAGTGGCGGACTAGGATGGGTAGGCTCATCAAACAGCCTTCCAGGCAAAATGTCAAACACGTCCTGCATCTCTTCCGCCAGCCGTTGAGTAGAATCGCCAACGGCTCCATCAAGCATATTAGCGACCTGTTGCACTAACCCAGGAACTGCCCACAGTGGCGCAGCAGGTGGTAGGGTACTTGCCACCTTCTTGCACAGCGTTTCATATTGCTCGGCAGCCTGTATCGCTTTTTCTTTTTGACGGGGCGTATCGCTTTGTGCGGCAAGGGTGCGCGTCGTCTGAATATACCGTTCATGGCGCCGGATATCGCGATCCAGATTTTCCAATTCGGCCTCTACATCATCGACGTCAGCCTGAGCTTTGGCTCGCTCCGCTTTTTTGAGTTGCTGAATAGCGCTCATTTTATCGAGTACTGCCTGCTCTTGTGCTAGCGTCCCATCGCGGTTCCACGCTCTGATTGCGCGTTCCAGATATACGTCCAGCGTGTCTACTGCAGCCAAGCCAACTAATTTCTCAATGTTTTTCATCAAGCCGTCTTGATTTGCTTCGGCAAGTTGCTGAATTTTTTCGCCGTCGTAAAAAAAGAAAGAAACTATGTCGCGCGGCAAGCGGCGCTCCAAAAATTCTTCAGCTTCTTCCAGAGCGTCAATTACGCCGCTGTTACCTAGTCCATCCTCATTGAAGTCGGCTTGAATACTTGGGTATCCGTAATGCACGGTTGATTCTCTGCTTTTTCATCTTTTTGTATATTTGTTTAAATCCGTAATATATGGTTGACAATGGCATTCATGCGCCTATAATCAATGCATAGACAAACCGTATTGTGCGGTTGACGGAAGAGGAGCGATAATCATGGCAAAGCAACTTTTTACGAGTGTTCAACAAGAAGCCTACGAACGCGGTACCGCTGATTTCTTTAGCAAAACAATCAACCAACCATACTTCGCAGGAAGCGAGCTGGCAACCGAATGGAAGTCTGGTTATGACAGTGCAGAGCGCAGCAATGCACGCGCTTGTGCAGAACTCAATTAATCACCAGCGCCCTTCGGGGCGCAATGAAACCACGACCATGAAGACGGTTGATAAACGAAGAGGCGGCGATCATGGCTAGAGAAGATACTTTGGCAGCGCTGACTCATATTTCGAGGGTGGAGCGAGTTTCCAATGCATTGGATGCTTTAGGTTTAGAGGAAATTCCAAGTGAGCAGAACACCGCCAAATCGGCAGTTCTTGCAGCATTAATAAACTTTGGAGAGGCTGTTTCTGACCGTGTTCTGGTGGAACTTTCTAAAGCAAGAATGCCACCCAGACCGAAGCTTCGTATACCTCGTTAGTGAAAATTACGATCAACCGATCATTGCGCTTTTTGAGTACTTGTCAGATCATTCAGTTTCCGCTCAACAATACTACTCACGCGATGCCAGCAAACATTCTGAATCTGCCGAAATTTCTTGTAATCTCAGTGGAAAATACCGATCACGATTACCACATCTACGCGGAAACAAAGCAGGCGCCTGCAAAGTGCCCGCACTGCGAATCTACCGAGCTGGTCGGCTTCGGTCGGCGCGAGCAGATGGTCAGGGACCTGCCTATGCACGGTAAGCGAGTCGGTATCTATGTCAGCACCAGGCGCATGCAGTGCCGTGGCTGTAGCAAGACATTCTCCGAAGTTCTGCCGGAAGTTGATGAGCGCCGATCCATGACATCAAGACTACTCGCTTGGATAGGGAGGCAATCCATTAAGCGGACCTTCGCCAGCATCGCTGAGGAGGTCGGAGTGGTCGAGGGTACGGTCCGGATGATATTCAAGGATCACATCTCTGAACTGGAGAAAGATGTTCGCTTTGAAACGCCTACATGGATGGGGATGGATGAAATTCATCTGATCAAGTACCGTGGCGTCATCACCAACATCCAGAACAATACGGTCGTCGAATTGCTGCCGAACCGGAATAAAGAAACGATTATCAACTACTTTGCCGGGCTGGAAGGCCGTGAGCGCATCCAGTACGTGGCAATGGATATGTGGGCACCTTATCGTGATGCGGTTGCACTGATGCTTCCTCAAGCGACTATCGTTATTGATAAGTTCCATGTCGTCAAAATGGCAAACGAAGCGATGGAGAAAGTGCGCAAGAGCTTTCGTGAATCCCTGACACCGAAACAACGGCGTGGATTAATGCACGATCGTTTCGTGCTGCTGAAGCGGGAGCATGACCTGAATGACAAGGAAGTGTTGCTTTTGTCCGGATGGGTCAGGAATTACCCGGAGCTTGGACTTGCGCATAGGCTGAAGGAAGATTTTTTTAAGATTTATGATGCCAAGTCAGCAGAAGAAGCGCTAGATAAGTTTGCGGCCTGGGACATCGCCGTTACCCACGAAGTGCGCGATGCGTTCTCAGATCTGATCCGTGCGTGGCGCAACTGGCAACCGTATATCGTTTCCTATTTCGACCATCCGATTACCAATGCCTATACCGAGAGCTTGAATAGCCTAATACGTGTCATGGACCGGATTGGGAGGGGCTACAGCTTTGAAGCGTTGCGCGCCAAGATATTGTTCACCGAAGGCGCACATGCCCATAAGCAGAAGCGGCCACGGTTCGAGCGCCGGAGCGGGGTTGAGCGGAAAGAGCAGCTTGATGAGATTAAGCTCGATCGCATTCCTCATATGGTTGGGTTCGCGATGGATGAAATGCCGCTCAAGCTGCCTAAGGTCAAATCAACACAACTCCCAGATGCGCCGAAAAATTATGGCGCGGACATATCAACACTGATCCGCATGATCGAAGAGGGTGAACTTTGAATTCATTTCAACCGCGTATTACGGATACCCGAATACTTAAGCACGGTTCCAGCGCTCCGTTTTCATAATGCCAGTGACGATGGACTGTGACACGACCTTTGTCTTCACGCCATACAAGGGTAATGCCGTATTCGGTCTGCTGATTTTCACGTGCTTGCCGATTGAATATGCCTTGCCAGACCCGATCAATGCCAAGCAGGTAAGTTTTGGCACTCAAATTTTTACCAACTTGCGCGTCTCGCAACATTTGGTCTGCGGTGCCTAAGAATAACAATTTGACGCTGTTAATAAAGCTGGTTTTGCCAAAGCCATTGCGACCGGCAATCAGTACAACCGGTTTATCTGCTGTAGGTGAGGGAAAATCAAAAGTTTGTTCGCCGTAGTAAGAGAACAGATTTTGGATACAGATACGTTCAAAGATCATGAGCAGCGTCCGCTTTCTCGGCTTGGCGCACGTCTTTTTTTATCAGTTCAGCTAACGCGTCCTCGAGCTGTTGCTTGGCACCCCAACGGCCAAGGTCGGCATAGCTATTTCGCACCTTCTTCAGCAATTCATGGGCTAGTTCAGGGGGAAAATCAGAGTCAGCAGCACAGCTGTCAAGCAATGCGTCATTACGCGGGATGGATGCGTCGGTGTTTTCCATCGTAATGTTTCTCCCATGGCGGCTTGCAAGTTGCAGTGCCGTGTCGCTGTAGTCAAATTCTTTGCTCCACTGCTGCTGTATATAAATCAAATCTTCATTTTCAATCAATGAGAAGCCCATTTGCGCTTCCAGATCAAGCAGATATGTCAGGATTTCCTTGCGTGTGGCAGGATTAAACGGACCAGGACCTGCAGATTTACCATTGCGCCGTAGTGGACTGCGACGCTCAGGTTCTTCGCGAATTATTTTCAACCAATCGCGAAAATCCTTTAGCGGTTGTAAAGTGGTGTCGCCGGAGTCAATAAAGCCTTGCATGGATTTATCTTCCTTGACCACAGTACATGTCCAGCAACCAAAACGACTGCCTCCACATGAGGGCGTATTGAGGTCAAGCACTACCGGGCACTCTCCGCCATTTGCCTTACGGTAGAGCGACAGCATAAAGTCGTGGTCGCCGCCCCAAGGCGGAGCATTTCCATAAAGATATTCCCAAACTTCGTCGGTCGTCCAGTCAACGATGGGCTTGAATGTGAGTGCATTAGGTATCTCATGATGGCGGTTCAAGCCGTCATCGGTTATGTGGCGTATTGCAATTGACATTGCACGCTGCGCACTTTCATCGGTGCGCGAGCCTAACAATAAGATAACGCTGCCATACTGGGCCGTAATTGCATCAATCGCCCGCCGTGAGGGCTTGATTTTCATATTTGTTGTGCACCAGCGGAACCAGCGGGTAGGTGGTGGGTAGCCCAAGCCAATTATCTTGCCCCAAAAACTTTCGCTAGGCTCGGGAGAGACCAGTTCCACCGTCATGGGCAAGCCGTCTCGTTGTGCTGCGCGTGCAATCCGCTCCAACGCTTGGCTAACATATTCCGCAACATTCGGCGCTTCGACCCGGGTATCGGAAGAAATCACGAAGACCGGCTTACCAGCCTTACCTTGCTGCTGAAGTTCACTCAATAGTTCATATACTAGTTGCAATACTGCAGTTGAGTCTTTGCCCCCGGAGTATGCAACAACCCAAGGACGGCTATCTTTTTCGTAAAGTGCCCGCAATGCAGTCAGAGTACCTGCAACTTTATCTTTTTTGACTACTAATTCCATTTGCGTGTGTGGCCGTATTTAAAAATGAAGTTACCTCCGCCAAAGCCGGAGGTTTATTGCTGGGGCACCTCAAAGGCGCTGATAATCCGTGATCCGCCTGAAGACGGCTATAGCCCTAATTGTATTAGGTCGTAGCGCTCATTTTCTTGCTCTCGATTACGAATATAGGTGCGAACCATTTCCTCATCCAACCCTACCGCCGATACAAAATAATCTCGCGCCCAAAATATCTCACCAGTAAAATTCCTGTGCCGACTTCCAAAATGCAGGGCTATCGAAATGGCGCTCTTCCTTTTGATATCGCCGACCACATTCGATACCGAATACTTTGGCGACACGCTCAAACACATATGCACGTGGTCAATCATCAAATGGCCTTCGACTACCTTGCATGCCCTTTGCTGTGCCACTCCCGATGTCTTCCGAAGATGCTTGCGTAATGCGCCGTATCGCCTTTTTGCGGCGCTTCGGAATAAACACTACGTGATATTTACAGTCCCACCTCGTACGACTCAAACTTTGATACTCTTTCGTCTTGAAACTCCTTCTTTTGATAGAGAAAGAAGTTTCACGGTGACGGGCGTATAGGTCAAACCTTGGTGAGCCCCCCTGACGGAGCCGGGGGTTTACCTTATTAAATTACAAAAAATTTACCTTCACCAGCTAAATTGATTACCTTTTAAGGTAAAAGTGGCACCGGCATTTTAACGCATTACATACTATTACTGAGTTGATCAGTAACTGAAGGCAACGCCTTCGATGATGGGGTGGACTTGGCTGCTGTCGACCGAACCGTACCGCTTCACCGCCGCGCATGTCGATGCGCTGGAACGCCAGAGCGGCGTGCCGGTGCAACTGGTCGATGGGGAAATGGTGTCGTGGTACGGCAGCCGGGCGATTGCCGGTCTGCGCTATCTGCATACGCTGGCAGCAACGTAAATCCTCCCATAAAATTCAAAAAAAAACAGGAGTATGCAGAAGAAACATGCCTATTCCGCACGTATTCATGCGGAGTGAATTTATACACTTATAGGTATATGAAACGGCGCGGTGTCAGGCCGTGGGGCCGATTGCATCCTGAAAGCGGCACATTCCGCCCGCGCCGCGCCCTTGCCTAAAGAGCAGCAGATCGTCGGGTACGCGTGAAACGTGCCTTTTGACGTGCCGATGCATCCGATTGCGTCATTCCGCCAATTCCACCATCGCGGCCAGCGGCACGCCCGCCGGCGCCGTGTAGTCGGCGACGACCCAGGCGCGCGCAGGATGGTCGGCTACGTCTTGCAGCAGTTCCAGCAAGAAATCGATGGATCGCTTGTCGAGCGCGACGAAGGGTTCGTCGATCAAGGTCACGGCGGCGCCCGATGCGAAGGCGGCGCTCAGCCAGACTTTGCGCTTGGAGCCGGTGGAGAGCATGTAGAGCGGCTTGTCCAGATGCGGCGCGAGCGAAAACCCGTCCACCAGTTCGGCCAGCGCTTCGGCGCTGAAATGCGGATAGCTGGACGGCAGGGTCTGGAACCAGGCGGCAGCGCTGTGCGCATCGTGGGCGGTGCTGTGCAAATCGGTCCAGAACGCCTGCTCCCGGTAGCGCTGCGGTTGCAAGTCGACGCGCACGCCATTGACCTGCAGCACGCCGGATTGCGCCGCCAGGTCGCCCGCCAGCAGGCGCAGCAGCGTGCTTTTGCCGGTGCTTTCTTCGCCGCGTACCAGCGTCACGCCGGGCGGGATGCGCACCGACCAGTCATTCCATAACGGGCGCTCGGGCCAGCCGAAGCACAATCCTTCGGCCTGCAATACCACCGGGCCGCCGCTCATCGCGCGCCGCCGGCCGCGTTGCTTGCGGCTTGCCGGAAGCGGTAAATGCCATCGTCGCCGGTAATTCGTTCCAGTGTGCGGTCGAACCACAGCAAATGCAGGTGCGCGAGCGCCTCGCCCAGCGCGAAGGTCAACTGGTGCGCATCGAGCGGGCGCTGGAACATGATCGGCACGATCTCGGCTGCCGATTTCGGCTTCGCGCAGGCCGCCAGCACTTCGGCCAGGCGTTCCGCATGGTGCGCGTTCAGCTGGCCGATGCGCGTGGCGAGGCCGCGAAACGGCTTGCCGTGGCTCGGCAGCACCAGCGTGTCGGCCGGCAGCGTCAGATATTTCTGCAAGGAATCCAGATATTGCCGCACCGGATTGGATTCCGGTTCGACCGCAAACACTGAGACATTGGTCGAAATCCGCGGTAACACCATGTCGCCCGAAATCAGCAGCGCATCCTCGACACAGGCCAGCGCCGCATGCTCGGGCGAATGGCCGAAACCGGCGATCACGCGCCAGTCGCGCTGCCCGATGCGCACGCTCTGGCCCTCCTGCAAGCGGGTATAGGCAGTGGGCACCGACGGCACCAGCGTCGGGTAATAACTCTTGCGCCCCTGCAAGGTCTCCAGCATCACCGGGTCGGTCAGTCCATGCTGCTGGAAGTGCGGCAGCATCGCAGTGCCGTCCACGCCCGGCAGCGCGGCCGACATCATGCGCGCAAAACCGTATTCGCCGGCCGTCATCCACAGCGGCGCATCCCAGCGGCTGCACAGCCAGTCGGCCAGCCCGACATGGTCCGGATGGCAATGAGTGGCGATCACCCGCAGCACCGGCAGGCCGCGCAGATGGGTTGCGAAAATGGTTTCCCAGGCGGCGCGGGTGGCGTCGTTGGCGATGCCGCAATCGATGATGGTCCACCCGGTTTCGCCCCGGAACTCATCCTCTAGCAGCCACAGGTTGATGTGGTTCAGCGCGAACGGCAAGGCCATGCGCAGCCAGTGCAAGCCGGGCGCGACTTCGATCAGCGCGCCAGGTGCCGGCAAGCTGTCGCCGAACGTGTAATCGAGTTGTGCTTCCAGAGCATTCATGGCGCGGCTTTCCTATCTAAGTTGAAGTCGCGTAGCGACTCATTTCGCTCCCCTCTCCCGCAGGCGGGAGAGGGGTTGGGGCAGAGGGCGCCAGATTCAGTAACACTGACGGCGATCTCGCCTATACAATGCAATTGACGTTAACGTAAAGTGCGTACACTGCGATTCTAAACACAAATTCAACTTGCCGTCCTCATGCCGACCTATACCATCACCGAACTGGCGCGCGAATTCGACATCACGCCGCGCGCGATCCGCTTTTATGAAGACCAGGGCTTGATCAGCCCTGCCCGCGAAGGCGCCGGCGGGCGCAGCCGGGTCTATGCTTCACGCGACCGCACCCGCCTGAAACTGACGCTGCGCGGCAAACGCCTAGGCCTGACCTTGCAGGAAATCAAAAGCCTGGTCGATATGTACGAGTCGCCGAAAGACACGGTCGCCCAAACCCAGCGTTTCCTCGACGTGCTGACCCAGCATCGCAAGACGCTCGAACAGCAGCGCGAAGACATCGAAGCCGCGCTAACTGAAATCAGCGCACACGAAGCCGAATGCCGGCGCGTGCTCGCAGGCGGCAGGCGTGCCGAAGCGCAAGAATCCAATTGAAAGCTTCCGCGTGCGCCGCTTCGGTCCGCGCGAACGCCTTGGCGCTCCCCATGTACTGCCCTTGGTATTTTAGAAGTGTCAATTTTTCTATGCGGCAAATGCACGGTTTCCATGCATACCCCTGATAAATTATTTCAATTGCAAGCGTAGCAGGAAAAAATTCCTGCAGCTGCGCAAGCCGGTCATCGTGCGTCGCGGATCTTAAAGAACGTACTTTAAGTGATGTGCTTTAGGTGGCGCGTTTTAGGTGACGCGCGTTAGGTGACGTTTACGTAAACGTCACTTACAGTTATTATTACTATCTCCAGCCCCCGAACAGTGCGTGCCAAACTCTATGTCACATTACTCTGAAGCAATTTCTGAAATGCTCTGCGCCAGCTTTGCGAAACAAGGCGTAATGATCGCGTGGAACGCGCGCCTGACCAGCGCTGTCGGCGGTGCGTGCGAGATCGTGCTGCCGATGAGCGCGGCGGTGACCCAGCAGCACGGTTTTTTTCACGGCGGCGTGATCGGCGCGCTGGCCGATGTGGCCGGCGGCTATGCGGCCAACACGCTGCTAATGCCCGACAACGAATGCCTGACCGCCGAATACAAGATCAATATCGTCGCGCCCGGCATCGGCGAACTCCTGATCGCCCGCGGCCGCGTGCTGAAGGCCGGCAAGACGCTGGTGGTAGCCGCCGCCGAGGTGTTCGTGGTGAAAGACGGCGTGGAAAAACTTTGCGCGATCATGCAGCAAACCCTGTTTGTAATCCCTGTAACTTCTGAAAATACCTGAGGACGACATGCTCCACTTACCCGGCTTGACCTTTGACCACGGCGAAGACATCGCCGCATTGCGCGACACCATCCAACAATTCGCGCAGACTGAAATCGCGCCGCGCGCGGCTGAAATCGACCGCAACGACCAGTTTCCGATGGACCTGTGGAAAAAAATGGGCGACCTCGGCCTGCTCGGCATCACCGTGTCGGAAGAAGACGGCGGCATCGGCATGGGTTATCTGGCGCACATCGTCGCGATGGAAGAAATCTCGCGTGCGTCCGCCTCGGTCGGATTGTCGTACGGCGCGCACTCGAACCTGTGCGTAAACCAGATCAAGCGCAACGGCACGGCCGAACAAAAAGCCAAATACCTGCCGAAACTGATCTCCGGCGACCATATCGGCGCGCTGGCGATGTCGGAACCGGGCGCCGGCTCCGACGTGGTCAGCATGAAGCTGCGCGCCGACCTGAAGGGCGACCGTTATGTATTGAACGGCAGCAAGATGTGGATCACCAACGGCCCCGACGCCGATACGCTGGTGGTGTACGCGAAAACCGATCTGGAAGCCGGCCCGCGCGGGATGACCGCGTTCCTGATCGAAAAGGGCACCAAGGGTTTCTCGGTTGCGCAAAAGCTCGACAAACTCGGCATGCGCGGTTCGCACACCGGCGAACTGGTGTTCCAGGACTGCGAAGTGCCGGTCGAAAACATCCTCGGCGGCCTCGGGCGCGGCGTCAACGTGCTGATGTCGGGACTCGATTTCGAGCGCACCGTATTATCCGGCGGACCGCTGGGCATCATGCAGGCCTGCATGGACGTGGTGGTGCCGTATGTGCACGACCGCAAGCAATTCGGTCAGGCGATCGGCGAATTCCAGCTGATGCAAGGCAAGCTGGCCGACATGTACTCGACGATGATGGCCTGCAAGGCGTATGTATATGCAGTCGGCCAGGCCTGCGACCGTGCGAAAAATCCGGAAGCGGTGCGCGCATTGCGCAAGGATGCGGCCGGCGCGATCCTGTATTCGGCCGAAAAAGCGACCTGGATGGCCGGCGAAGCGATCCAGACGCTGGGCGGCAACGGCTACATCAACGAATATCCGGTCGGCCGCCTGTGGCGCGACGCCAAGCTGTACGAAATCGGCGCCGGCACCAGCGAAATCCGCCGCATGCTGATCGGGCGCGAACTGTTTGCCGAAACGATGTAGGGGCGGGAAAAACTTGCTGCACGAAAGACACGAAAAGACGCAGAGCCTGATTTTTCTTTTTTCGTGCCTTTCGTGTTTTTCGTGGACAGAAGAACGTAACGTTGCCGCTGGCGTTCATGGCATCGAATAGTGCTAAATTGGTGATAACACCACCCCGCGCACATAAGCATTCATGACTACATTACACATAACCACGCCGTTGCTCGAACACCGCAGCCTGTCGGCCCGACTGGGCAAGCAGGTCTGGCTGAAGATGGAAAGCAGCCAGCCGTCCGGCTCCTTCAAGCTGCGCGGCATCGGCGTGCTGTGCCAGCGCGCGGTGGCGCAAGGCGCGACGCATCTGGTCTGCCCTTCCGGCGGCAATGCCGGCTTTGCGGCGGCGGTGGCTGGCGCGGCGCTGGGCGTGCGCACCACCATCCTGGTGCCGCAGACCACGCACGAAACCGTACGACAGGCGATCCGCGCGATCGGCGCCGAACTGATCGTCGCAGGCGAGGTCTGGGACGAAACCAATCAGGCCGCGCTGCGCCTGTGCGACCAGCCGGGCGCAGTCTACATCCCGCCTTTCGATCATCCGGACATCTGGGACGGCAACGCCACGCTGATCGACGAAGCGACCAGCCAGTGCCAGTTCGATGCGGTAATCTGCGCGGTCGGCGGCGGCGGCTTGCTGTCCGGCATCGTGCAGGGGCTGCACCGCAACGCTCTGGCGCAGGTGCCTGTGATCGCGGTCGAAACCGAAGGCGCGGCCTCGCTGCATGCGGCAATACAAGCCGGCGAACTGGTGACCTTGCCGGCGATCAGCTCGATTGCCAGCAGCCTGGGCGCGCGGCGCGTCGCGCAGCAGGCGTTCGACTGGACCCGCCGGCACGATATCCGCAGCGTTATCGTCAGCGATGCGCAAGCGGTCGATGCCTGCCTGCGTTTTGCCGACGACCTGCGCACGCTGGTGGAACCGGCCTGCGGCGCGGCGCTGGCAGTCGCCTATCAGTATCCGCAGTTGCTGGCGGAATTCAAGAAACCGCTGATCGTGGTGTGCGGCGGCATCGGGGTCGATCTGGTTAAACTGCAGGTTTGGAAAAACCTCGCCCCTGCCTGAGACCGCCATGGCTCAAATCGCCTTCCCCAAACTTTTATCGTCGCAGGTCGGCTACGACATGGCGCGCACGATGCTGGACGGCTTCGACAAGCATTACCGGCTGTTCCAGGAAGCCAGCCAGGCCGCGCGCCAGCGGTTCGAGGCGCAGGACTGGCATGGCATGCGCCAGTTGCAGCGCGACCGGATTGCGTTTTACGATGCGCGCGTCAAGGAAGCGGTGGTGATCCTGGAAGACGAGTACGACGCCGCCACGCTCGATGACGAAGTCTGGCAGCAGGTGAAACTGCACTACATCGGCTTGCTGACCCGCTACCTGAAGCCGGAGCTGGCCGAGACTTTCTACAATTCGGTGTTTACCCGGATGATGCACCGCTCGTATTACAACAACGATTTCATTTTCGTGCACCCGGCGGTGGCCACCGAATACATCGAGAACGACGAACCGGCCAGCCGCCCGACTTACCGCGCCTATTACCCGTTGCAGGACGGCTTTGCCAAAACCATCGCGCGCATCGTCAACAATTGCACGATGACAACTCCGTTCGAGGATCTGGAGCGCGATGCCGGCTGGGTGGTGCGCGCATTCGAAGATGAATTCGGGCCACCCGCGGCGGCGCAGAATTTCCAGATTCATGTGCTGAATTCGCTGTTTTACCGCAACAAGACTGCCTATGTGATCGGGCGCATCATCAATGACGACAATGTGATCCCGATGGCGCTGGCGATCCGCCATAACGAAAACGGCACGCTGCGCATCGATACCGCGCTGTTTCGCGAGCAGGATCTGGCAGTGGTGTTCAGCTACACGCACGCGTATTTCCTGGTCGAAATGGAGGTGCCGTCGGCTTTCGTGCAGTTCCTGCGCACGCTGATGCCGCGCAAGCCGAAGGCCGAGATCTACACTTCGCTGGGTTTGCAAAAACACGGCAAGAACCTGTTCTATCGCGATTATCTGCATCACCTCAAGCATTCCAGCGACGATTTCATCATCGCGCCCGGCATCAAGGGGCTGGTCATGCTGGTGTTTACGCTAGCGTCGTTCCCGTACGTGTTCAAGGTGATCAAGGATTTTTTCCCGCCACCGAAAGACACCACGCGCGCGATCATCGAATCCAAGTACAAGCTGGTCAAGGAGCATGACCGCGGCGGGCGCATGGCCGATACGCTGGAGTTTTCGAATGTCGCATTCCCGCTGGCGCGCATGGACCCCGCGCTGATCCGCGAACTGCAAACGTATGCGCCGTCGCAGATCGAGATCATCGGCCAGGAAGTCTTCATCAAGCATTGCTATATTGAACGGCGCATGACGCCGCTCAATATCTGGCTGCAGCAAGGCACCGATGCGCAAGTCGAGCATGGCATTATCGAGTATGGCAAGGCAGTCAAGGAATTGATTTCGGCCAACATCTTCCCCGGCGACATGCTGTTCAAGAATTTCGGCGTGACGCGCCACGGCCGGGTGGTGTTTTACGATTACGACGAGATCGAATATCTGACCGATTGCGTGATCCGCCATGTGCCGGAGCCGCGCAACGAAGAAGAGGAAATGAGCGGCGAAACCTGGTACAACGTCGGCCCGCACGATATTTTCCCGGAAACCTACCGCACCTTTCTGCTCGGCGACGCGCGGGTGCGCAAGTATTTCCTGCAGCACCATCCGGATTTTTTCGAGCCGGCGATGTGGCAAGGCTACAAGGATCAGTTGCTGGCCGGCCATTATTGCGACGTGTTTCCGTACGGACAGCAAGCGCGGTTCGCCAACCGCTATCGATGATTTTTTAGAATATATGGAGTATGTGCAAAAACATACACTTTTGCGCATAATTTTAGTGCGCCATTGAAAAAACACCATTGAGTATATGCAGACATACCGGTTTTTATCCTGATGTACATTATTTTTGAAAGAGGTGTGAAATGCATGATCCAATCGTAATCGTCGGCGCTGCACGTACTCCAATGGGCGCCTTTCAGGGCGACTTTTCTTCGGTCAGCGCCAATGAACTGGGCGCGGTCGCGATCAAGGCCGCAGTCGAGCGCTCCGGCGTCAATCCGGAACTGGTCGAAAACGTATTTTTCGGCAATTGCCTGATGGCCGGCCAGGGTCAGGCGCCGGCGCGCCAGGCCGCGATCAAGGCCGGCTTGCCGCTGTCGGCCGGCGCGGTCACGATGTCCAAGATGTGCGGCTCGGCGATGCAGGCGGCGATCTTCGCGTTCGACACCATCACCGCCGGCACCAATGAAGTGATCGTCGCCGGCGGCATGGAATCGATGACCAACGCACCGTACCTGATCCCGAAGGCGCGCGGCGGCTACCGGATCGGCCACGGCATGATCTATGACCACATGATGCTGGACGGCCTCGAAGACGCATACACAAGGGACGAGAAAGGCGGGGGCCGCTCGATGGGCACTTTCGGCGAGGAATGCGCGGCGCAATATAAATTCACCCGCGAGCAGCAAGACACCTTCGCGATGGAATCGGTGCGGCGCGCGCAGGCCGCCACCGCCGACGGCTCGTTCCAGTGGGAAATCGCGCCGGTCACCGTGTCCGGGCGCGGCGGCGACGTCGTGGTTGAAAAGGATGAAGGCCCGCTGAAAGCCAAGCTCGACAAGATTCCATCGCTGAAACCGGCGTTCCAGAAAGACGGCACCATCACCGCCGCTTCGTCGTCGTCGATCAACGACGGCGCAGCCGCCTTGGTGATGATGCGCGAATCGACCGCCAAAAAACTCGGCTGCACGGTACTGGCCCGCGTGCTCGCGCATGCGACCCATTCGCAGGCGCCGAACACTTTCGCCACCGCACCGGTGGGCGCGATCGAAAAGCTGTACAAGAAGGTCGGCTGGAGCACGTCCGACGTCGATCTGTTCGAGATCAACGAAGCGTTCGCGGTGGTGCCGATGGCGGCGATGCAGGAGCACGGCATTCCACGCGACAAGGTCAACGTGCATGGCGGCGCCTGTGCGCTGGGCCACCCGATCGGCGCATCCGGCGCGCGCATCATCGTCACGCTGATGGGCGCATTGAAAAAGACCGGCGGCAAGCGCGGCGTCGCCAGCCTGTGCATCGGCGGCGGTGAAGCGACTGCGGTTGCGATCGAAATGGCGTAAAGGCAATACATGTAGGGGCAGGTTCTAAACCTGCCCTTGCTTGATTCGCCAAGGGCGGGTTTAGAACCCGCCCCTACTGCGGGAAAAGTTGAGCGACCGTATCGGTATTTCGACCGTTCAACCCCCATCCCAGCCTTCCCCCTGCCAGGGGAAAGGGGCGTTCATAATGCGCTAAATAGCGACGATTGTTAAGAATTTCACAAGGCGGTATCCGACATGGTCTTATCCGAACAGCACCAAATGATCCGCGACGCATTGCGCGCATTTTCACAGGAACGCCTGCTGCCCAATGCTGCGCGCTGGGACAAGGCACATCATTTTCCGCAGGAAGAATTGAAGGAACTGGCCGCGCTCGGCGCGTTCGGCGTCGCGGTGCCGGAAGAATTCGGTGGCGCCGGTCTCGATTACGTGTCGCTGGCGCTGGTGCTGGAAGAAATCGCCGCCGGCGACGGCGGCACCTCGACCGTGATCTCGGTCAACAACTGCCCGGTCTGCTCAATCGCGATGATGTATGCGAACGATGCGCAAAAGGAACAATTCCTGAAGCCGCTGGCCCGGGGCGAAATGCTGGGCGCGTTCTGCCTGACCGAGCCGCATACCGGCAGCGACGCCGCCGCGTTGCGCACCACGGCCGAAAGAGTGATAGCGGCGGACGACGATTATTACGTGCTCAACGGCGTCAAGCAGTTCATCACCAGCGGCAAGCATGCGGATGTCGCAATCGTGATGGCGGTCACCGACAAGGCGGCTGGCAAGAAAGGCATCAGCGCGTTCTGGGTGCGCACCGACAGCCCCGGCTACATCGTGACCCGGCTGGAAGAAAAACTCGGCCAGCATTCGTCGGACACTGCGCAAATCCTGTTCGAGAATTGCCGGGTGCCGCGCGAAAACCTGATCGGCGAAGAAGGCCAGGGCTACAAGATCGCGCTGTCCGGCCTCGAAGGCGGGCGCATCGGCATCGCCTCGCAAGCGGTCGGCATGGCGCGCGCCGCGTTCGACGCCGCGCTGCTGTACGCGAAGGAGCGCGAGAGCTTCGGCAAGCCGATTTTCGAACACCAGTCGGTGCAATTCAAACTGGCCGAGATGGCCACCCAAATCGAAGCGGCGCGCCAGCTGATCTGGCACGCGGCCAGCATGAAGGATGCCGGTCTGCCGTGCCTGAAGGAAGCGGCGATGGCCAAGCTGTTCGCGTCGGAGATGGCGGAAAAAGTCTGCTCGGATGCAATTCAGATCCACGGCGGCTACGGTTACGTGACCGATTTCCCGGTCGAGCGGATTTACCGCGACGTGCGGGTGTGCCAGATTTACGAAGGCACCAGCGACATTCAGAAAATCTTGATCGGCCGTGCGCTGGCGTAAGCGGCGCGCGGATTAAAACAGGAGACCCGCATGGCCGACGCCATCGATTTTTATTTTGATTTTTCTTCCCCCTACGGCTACTTTGCCTCGACGCGGATCGATGCGCTGGCGGCCAAGTACGGCCGCAGCATCGATTGGCATCCGCTCGCGCTCGGCGTCATTTTCAAAGCCACCGGCAGCGCGCCGCTGACCACGCTGCCGATGAAGGGCGATTATTCGATCCACGACATTGAACGCACTGCGCGCTTTCATGGCATCGACTATCGCTTGCCGCCGACGTTTCCGATCGCCACCCAGATCGCTTCGCGCGGGATGTTGTGGGTGCAGGCGACGCACGGCGATGCGCAAGCGATTGCCTTCGCCCAGGCGATTTTTCGCGCGCTGTTTGTCGATGGCATCCATGTCGGCGAGCCCGAGAATGTCGCACGCATCGCTACCGCAGTCGGGCTCGATGCGGCTGCGCTGATCGATGCCGCCGGCAGCGATGCGATCAAGGCGCAGTTCAAGGACAGCATCAGCGCTGCGATGGCGCGCGGCGTGTTCGGTTCCCCGTTCATCATTGTCGATGGCGAATCCTTCTGGGGTTTTGACCGTTTCGATCAGATCGAGGCGCTGCTGAAAAACGGTACCATCTGACGCGCAGGGCGACGCATTGGATTGGGCTGGAAATATACAAGGGTGCGTATATTTCAATGTCGCTTATAAATATGCGAACAATGTAGTATTTTTAGATATACCCCAATAAAAACATATTTCACCGGAAGGAATCCATGATGAAAACAGGCTACCGGGCGTTAGTCGATGAAGCAATGGCCGAGATCAGAACGTATACGGTGCAGCAGGCGCAAGCCAAACTGGCCGATCCGAATGTGCAACTGGTCGATATCCGCGATGTGCGCGAACTGGAACGCGAAGGCACCATTCCGGGTGCATTCCATGCGCCGCGCGGCATGATCGAATTCTGGGTCGATCCCGCATCGCCCTATTTCAAGCCGGTGTTCGGCACGCCGAAGGAATTCATCTTCTTTTGCGCGGGCGGCTTGCGCAGCGCACTGACTACCAAGACCGTGCAAGACATGGGATTGGAATCGGTCGCGCACATCGAAGGCGGCTTTTCCGCGTGGAAAGCTGCAGGCGCCCCGACCGGCGTCAAGGAAAGCAAGCACAGTACATGAAGCAGGCGCGCGCCAACGCGGCGCCCTGCCCTTGTGGCAGCGGCGCTGCCTTCGCCGAGTGCTGCGCGCCGTTTTTAAGCGGCGCGCAAGTACCGGCCACCGCCGCAGCGCTGATGCGCTCGCGCTACAGCGCCTATACGCTGCGCGACGAAGCGTATCTGCTTGCCACCTGGCACCCCGGCACGCGGCCGGACGCAGGGTTATTCAATGACGATGAAGGCTTGACCTGGCTCGGCCTTGAGGTAAAATCAGCTTTACGTTTACGTAAACGTAAAGATGTTGCAGAATGTGACTCCGACGCACACGACGCAAACAACGATACGGTGGAATTCGTCGCGCGCTACAAAGTCGGCGGTCGCGCCCACCGCCTGCACGAAGTCAGCCGTTTCGTGCAGGAACAGGGGCGCTGGTTCTATGTTGATGGCAGTTTTCCGGAGTGATTGAACAACAAATGACAATGACGAACTTGACACACTTAACCATCAGCCATGACCGCGGCACCCGCGACAGCGCGCTGATCGAACAGACCATAGGCAGTTTTTTCGATGCGATGGCAGATCGCGTGCCGGACCACGAAGCGCTGGTTTCCTGCCATCAAAACATCCGCTATACCTACCGCGAACTGCAGACCGAGACCCGGCGCCTGGCCAGCGCACTGCTGCATCTGGGCCTGCAACGCGGCGACCGCATCGGTATCTGGTCGCACAATAACGCGCAGTGGCTGCTGACCCAGCTCGCCACCGCCAATATCGGCGTGGTGCTGGTCAACATCAATCCCGCCTACCGTCTCGCAGAACTGGAATACGCAGTCAACAAGGTCGGCTGCAAGGCGTTGATCACGATGCCGGAATTCAAGCACAGCAACTACATCGAAATGATCCAGGCGCTGGCGCCGGAACTAGCCGGCAGCACGCCCGGCGCGCTTAATTGCGCGCGGCTGCCGGACCTGAAAACCGTGATCCATCTCGGCGGGCAACAGGTACCCGGCATGCTGCGCTTTTCCGATTTCATCGCGACCGGCGATGCGCAAGATGCGCGGCTGGCGCAAGTCGCCGCCACGCTCGATGCACGCGACCCGATCAACATTCAGTTCACCAGCGGCACCACCGGCTTCCCGAAGGGCGCGACGCTGACGCACCGCAATATCCTGAACAACGGTTTTTTCATCGGCGAAGCGATGCACCTGACCGGCGCCGACCGGCTGTGCATCCCGGTGCCGCTGTACCACTGCTTCGGCATGGTGCTGGGCAACCTGGCGTGCCTGACGCACGGCGCGACCATCGTCTATCCGAACGACGGTTTCGAGCCGCTGTCGGTGCTGCAAGCGGTGCAAAACGAGCGCTGCACCGGCCTGCACGGGGTGCCGACGATGTTCATCGCACTGCTCGACCATCCGCGCTTTGCCGAATTCGACCTGTCGACGCTGCGCACCGGCATCATGGCCGGTTCACCGTGCCCGATCGAGGTGATGAAGCGGGTGGTGCGCGACATGCACATGGCCGAGGTCACGATTGCCTACGGCATGACCGAGACCAGCCCGGTCAGCTGCCAGAGCGATGCCGACACCCCGCTGGAGCAGCGCGTGGCGACCGTCGGCCGGGTGCAGCCGCATCTGGAAGTCAAGATCGCCGACCCCGAATCAGGAAACATCGCGGGCGCTACCGTGGCTCCCGGCGTCACCGGAGAATTGTGCACGCGCGGCTATTCGGTGATGCACGGCTACTGGGGCGATCCGGAAAGAACCGCAGAAGCAATCGATGCCGACGGCTGGATGCATACCGGCGACCTGGCCACCATGGATGCGCAAGGCTTTGTCAACATCGTCGGCCGCATCAAGGACATGGTGATCCGCGGCGGCGAAAACATTTATCCGCGCGAAATCGAAGAATTTCTGTACCGCCATCCGGCGATCCAGGACGTGCAGGTGGTCGGCGTGCCGGACCCGAAATACGGCGAGGAATTGTGCGCATGGATCGTGCTGCGTCCCGGCGCAACGCTGAACGAAACGGAACTGCGCGCATTCTGCGACGGCCAGATCGCCTATTACAAAGTACCGCGCTACATGCGCTTCGTCGATGCATTCCCGATGACGGTGACTGGCAAGGTACAGAAATTCAAGATGCGCGAAATGATGAAGGAAGAACTCAAGCTGGACGAATCGAAGACTGTCTGATTCGCGTAGGATGGGTGAAACCCATCGCCTATTGAACTTACAGGATGGATTACACCCATCCTACGAGCGACAACACAAGACACATAACAAGGATGCGGCAATGCCCGAACTGACTAGCAAACTCAATACCCGCTCGGACGATTTCAAGGCCAATGCGGCAGCGATGCAGATCATCGTCGATGACCTGAAGGCCAAGGTCGCCAAGATTGCCGAAGGCGGCGGCGAAGCAGCCAGCAAGAAGCACGTCGCACGCGGCAAGCTGCTGCCGCGCGAGCGGGTCCAGATGCTGCTCGATCCGGGCACGCCGTTCCTCGAATTTTCGCAGCTGGCCGCGTTCGACATGTATCACAACGGCGCCCCGTGCGCCGGCGTGATCACCGGCATCGGCCGCGTGGCCGGGCAGGAATGCGTGATCGTCTGCAACGACGCGACCGTCAAGGGCGGCTCGTACTATCCGCTGACGGTCAAGAAGCACCTGCGCGCGCAGGAAATCGCCGACCAGAACAACTTGCCGTGCATTTACCTGGTCGATTCCGGCGGCGCGAACTTGCCGACCCAGGACGACGTATTCCCCGACCGCGAACATTTCGGCCGCATTTTCTTCAACCAGGCCAACATGTCGGCCAAGGGCATTCCGCAGATCGCGGTGGTGATGGGTTCCTGCACCGCCGGCGGCGCGTATGTGCCGGCAATGAGCGATGAATCGATCATCGTCAAGGAGCAGGGCACGATTTTCCTCGGCGGCCCGCCGCTGGTGAAGGCCGCCACCGGCGAAGTCGTCACTGCGGAAGACCTGGGCGGCGCCGATGTCCATACCCGGATGTCGGGCGTGGCCGACCATCTGGCCCAGAACGACCTGCACGCGCTGTCGCTGGCGCGCACCATCGTATCGAACCTGAACCGCAAGAAAACCCATCAGATGGTGTTGCGCGAGCCGGCCGCGCCGAAGTTCGACGCCCGCGAGCTGTACGGCGTGATCCCGACCGATACCCGCAAACCGTTCGACGTGCGCGAAGTGATCGCCCGCATCGTCGACGGCAGCGATTTCGACGAATTCAAGGCGCGCTACGGCACCACGCTGGTGTGCGGCTTCGCGCACATCCACGGCATGCCGGTCGGCATCGTCGCCAACAACGGCATCCTGTTTAGCGAGTCGGCGCTGAAAGGCGCCCATTTCATCGAACTGTGCTGCAGCCGCAAGATTCCGCTGGTATTCCTGCAAAACATCACCGGCTTCATGGTCGGGCGCAAGTACGAGAACGAAGGCATCGCCCGCAACGGCGCCAAGATGGTGACCGCGGTGGCGACCGCCGCGGTGCCGTAATTCACCGTGATCATCGGCGGCAGCTTCGGCGCCGGCAATTACGGCATGTGTGGCCGCGCGTTCTCGCCGCGCTTTTTGTGGATGTGGCCGAATGCGCGGATTTCGGTGATGGGCGGCGACCAGGCCGCCGGCGTGCTGGCCACCGTCAAGCGCGACGGCATCGAACTCAAGGGCGGCGCGTGGAGCGCGGAAGAAGAAGCCGCGTTCAGGCAGCCGATCAAGGAACAATACGAACATCAGGGCCACCCGTATTACGCATCGGCGCGGCTGTGGGACGACGGCGTGATCGATCCGCTGGATACCCGGATGGTACTGGGGCTGGGCTTGAGCGCGGCGCTGAATGCACCGATTCCCGATACCAAGTTCGGCCTGTTTCGGATGTGACCATGAGCTACCAGACCATAGAATTGCAACGCGACGGCCACACCGCATCGGTGATCCTGAATCGCCCGGAAGTGCGCAACGCGTTTAACGAAGTCACGATCGCCGAGATCACCGCAGCCTTCGGCGACATCGGCCGCGACGACAGCATCCGCGTAGTGGTGCTGGGCGCGCGCGGCCCGGCCTTCTGCGCCGGCGCCGACCTGAACTGGATGCGCAAGATGGCCGGTTATACGCATGAGGAAAACCGCGCCGACGCGGCCCAGCTGGCCGCGATGCTGCAGGCGATTTATCACTGTCCGCAACCGGTGGTGGCCAAGGTGCAGGGCGATTGCTATGCAGGCGGCATGGGGCTGGTGGCCGCATGCGATATCGCAGTCACGGTCACCGAAGCCAATTTCTGCCTGTCCGAAGTCCGGCTGGGCCTGATCCCGGCGACCATTTCGCCGTATGTGATCAAGGCTATCGGCGAAAATGCCGCGCGCCGCTATTTCCTGACCGCCGAACGATTTGGCGCAGAAGAAGCGCTGCGCATCGGCTTCGTGCACGAAGTGGTGGCGCTGCATGCGCTGGATGCGACCGTCCACGGCATCGTCCGTTCGCTGGCGAACAACAGCCCGAACGCGGTGCGGCAAGCGAAGCGGCTGGTGCGCGAAGTCGGCGGCATGCCGATCAGCGACGCGCTGATCGCGGACACGGTGGAAAGCATTGCCCAGATCCGCGCATCGGACGAAGGGCGCGAAGGGGTGAGTTCGTTTCTGGAAAAACGCAAACCGCGCTGGCTGGAATCGTAGCGC
>Ga0366799_1014_pt2 | contig 38621 bp, 39 predicted proteins | sample BONcelN113001E13_FD_207028 | JGI IMG/M metagenome (GOLD analysis project Ga0366799, IMG submission 207028) | Enriched cells from coal bed in the Powder River Basin, Montana, United States - BONCAT cells N11 rep3 HSBNCT.N11.300.1.E13 ...
GCGTCGGTACTGCGATCGGAGACCTCACCGCCGGCATGTGGGTGGCGATGGGCGTGCTGGCCGCGTATATCGAGCGCCAGCGCAGCGGTCTCGGCCAGCATGTGGAAACCTCGTTGCTGGCCAGCCTGCTCGGTTTGCTCAGCGTCCAGGGCCAGCGTTATCTGAGTGTCGGCGACATCCCGCAGCCTTGCGGCAATGTGCATCCTGTCATCGCGCCTTACGGCACCTTCGATACCGCCGACGGCCCGCTCAATCTGGCGCCGGCCACACAGGATATGTGGGTTCGCCTGTGCGAAGTGCTGGAACTGCCGTGGTTGACGACGGACCCGCGCTTCAAGACCAACGCCGAGCGCATGCAAAACCGCTTGGCGCTGAAAGAATTGCTGGAAATCAGCCTGGGCAAGAAGACCCGCATGGAATGGACACCCTTGATGATCAAGGCCGGCATCCCTGCCGGGCCGATCAATGCGCTCGAAGACGTATTCGTCGACGAACAGGTGATCGCCTGCAATCTGGTCGAAACGGTCGAGCATCCGCTGCTGGGGATGCTCAAGCAAGTGGCATTGCCGATCAAGATGCCGGCAACCGCGCAGGGTTCGGTGCGCAGCGCGCCCCCGCTGTTTGGCCAGCATACCGAAGAAGTATTGGCCGCTTACGGGCTGACGTCGGAAGCGATACGGGAATTAATAATAAAAAAAGTGGTATACCAAAGCAGTTGAAACGCCGCGAGTGCGACGACGGATAAGGTGTCCGCTGATCGTGCGAGCGATATGAATAACATGAACGGAGACAAACATGAAGTTCAAGAATCTAGTATTACTGGCAACGGCTGTTTTGACCTTGGGCAGCGTGCATGCCGACACGCTGAAACTGACGCATCAATGGCCGCAGGGCGACGGTCGCGACAAAGGTGCGCGCCACTTTGTCGATGAAGTGGTAAAGCACGATCCTTCGTTCAAGTTCCGGATTTATCCGGGCGCCTCGCTCATCAGCAATCCGCTCAAGCAGATCGATGCGCTGGCCGGCGGCTCGGTCGATCTGTCGATTTTTCCGCTGATTTACGCAGTCGGCAAGGCTCCGGAGTTTTCCATCACGATTTTGCCGGGAGCGATCAACAGCGTGCAGGATGCGATGCGCTTCAAAGGCACCGACTATGAAAAACGTCTGCAGGCAGTCGCTGAAAAGCAGGGTTTTCATATCCTGACTTGGTGGTGGACCGAAGGCGGCATTGCCGATCGCGTGCGCCCGATTACCACGCCCGATACGGTCAAGGGCCTGAAATTCCGCGGTGCCGACCGTACCCTCGACACCATGCTGAAACAGGCTGGTGCATCGGTGTTCGCGATGCCGTCCACCGAGCTGTACAACGCGATGCAGACCGGAGTGCTGGATGGACTGATGACCTCGTACGAAACCTTCATGAGCATGCGCCTGTATGAGCAAGTCAAGTACGCGACGCTGGGCGGCGACTACACGATCTTCGTGGTATTTCAGCCGCTGGTCATGTCGACCAAGGCGTGGAATGCGCTGACGCCGGCGCAGAAGAAAATATTCGAACGTGCCGCCGACGCTACCCAGGCCAACTTTAACGCCGAGCAGGACAAGCTCAAGACCGAGGTCGTCGCCAAATTCAAGGCAGCCAAGGTCGATGTGCATCAGATGACGCAGGCAGAGTACAAGCAGTGGCTGGATCTGGCCAAGAAAACCGCCTGGGTCGATTACGCGAGCATCAGTCCGGAAGCCAAAGGCTTGCTGGAAGCAGTGGAAAAGCTCAGCAAATAGAGCGTGCAAAATAAGCTGGACGGACCGTTAGAGTCCGTTTCAACCAGAATAAATACGGAGACGACAAATGCATTATTTTAATCGCTGGGTAGCACGCGCCAGCACCGTCCTGGCCGTGATCGCCGCCGGGTTGTTGCTGGCGGCGACGCTGATCATTACCTGGATGGTGGTCAAGCGCGGTATCGGCATGCAGAATTCATGGGAGCTGGAACTCTCGATCGAGCTGATGATTGGCGCGATTTTCCTTGCTTCGCCGTACACGCTGGCAACCGGCGGCCACGTCAAGATGGATTTGCTGGACGCTATTCTGCCTGAGTGCGTCAAGCACAAACTGGCGTTTATCGCCAAGCTGGCCGGATGCCTGATTTGCCTGTACCTCGGATGGGAAGGGTTGCGCATGGCGCAGCACGCGTTTATCACAGGCGAGCGGGCGCTGGGAGTCTGGCAGCCGCTGTCCTGGCCCAAATACGCGACCATTCCGGTCGGCATGTTCATGACCGCTTTGCAGTACGTGACCAGCATGCACCAGGAACTCGGCAGCGGGTCTCGGAAAGTAGCTAGCAAGGATCAAGCAGCAAGCAGCAAGGACGCGGAGTATTGCGTGCACTGCGATGCCAATCACAAGGAGGCAGCAGCATGTCGGAACTAGAAATTGGCGCGTTGCTGTTCGCCGTTACTTTTGCAGTACTGTTTTCCGGCATCCCGATTTCGTTCGGGTTGATCCTGGTTTCCATCGGCTTTCTGTATTTTTTTGGCGATGCCGGCGGCTTGTCGTCGATCCCCAATACCTTTGTCGGCGAACTGTCCAATTTTGCGCTGCTGACGATCCCGTTGTTCGTGCTGCTGGGCTGCACGATCGGCGCTTCGCGCGCCGGCAAGGATTTGTACGATTCGCTGCATCGCTGGATGTACAAAATACCAGGTGGCTTGGTCATTGCCAATATTTTGGGCTGCGGTTTGTTTGCCGCGATGTGCGGCTCCAGTCCTGCCACTGCCGCTGCTATCGGGCGCGTCGGCATTCCCGAAATGATCCGGCGCAATGTCCCGCCGCGCTTGGCAACCGGCGCCATTGCTGCCGGCGGCACGCTCGGAATACTGATCCCGCCCTCGCTGACCTTCATCATTTACGGAATCGTTACGCATACCTCGATTGCGCGCCTGTTCCTGGCCGGCGTTGTCCCCGGCATCATGCTGGTGGCGATATTCGCCGCCTATGCGTGGGGCAGCAGCTATCGTCAACTGCGCAACAATCCGCTGCAGGTTATCGAAAGCTACACGCTGAGCGAAAAAATGTCGGGATTGATTCGCATCCTGCCGTTTTTGGCCATCATCATTTCGGTGACCGTAGTGATGTACGGCGGCTTTGCGACGCCGTCCGAAGTGGCTGCGATTGCCGCCTTCCTGGCGCTGGTGATGGTCTTGGTGGTGTACCGGACCTGGCGCCTGACGGAACTCTGGCTCATCATGCGCGAAGCTGTGCGCGAATCCTGCATGATCTTGATGATTGTGGCCGGCGCTGCAGTGTATGCATACATGATGTCCTATCTGTACATCACGCAGAGTCTGGCGGAATGGATGTTCAGCTGGAATCTCGGTAACTGGCAACTGATCCTGATCCTGAATGTGTTCTTGCTGATTGCAGGCTTCTTCCTGCCGGCGGTCTCGATCATCCTGATGAGCATGCCGGTGATTCTGCCGGTGCTCATCCACAGCAATATCGATCTGGTCTGGTTCGCGGTGATGATGACGATCAACCTGGAAATCGGCCTGATCCATCCGCCGCTGGGGCTCAACCTGTTCGTAATCCGCGGCGTCGCGCCCGAAGTGCCGTTGCGCGATGTGATGATGGGGGCATTGCCTTTCGTTGGCATCATGCTGTTTTTCATCGTGTTGCTGGCAGTGTTCCCCGGCATCGCCACCTGGCTGCCCGAAACCTTGATGGGGCCCGCATGAACAAGCGCGCCCGCACCACCCTGATGCCGGCCGGAGCCGGCGACGCAACCCGCAAGCAAGGAAAAATATGTCCGACTTGATGCAAGACCAGGCACCCGGCCTCACGCTGGAGGGTGCGGTGGCGACGATCACGCTACGCCGTCCGCGTCAGCATAACCGAATCGCGCCGGAGGATTCCGACGTGATTCGCCAATACCTGACCCAGCTGGAGGCGATATCCGGATTGCGCCTGCTAATCCTCACGGGCACCGGAGAAAAAACCTTCAGCTCCGGTTACACGCTGGGTGCGATCCGGGACCAGCTCGATAGCCGCTTTGAAGACATGCTGGACCATATCGAACGGTTTGCGTTGCCGACCCTGTGCGTGCTAAACGGCAGCGTCTATGGCGGCGCCACCGATCTGGCACTGTGCTGCGATTTTCGCATCGGCGTGCACGGCAGTCGCATGCTGATGCCGGCGTCCCGCATCGGCTTGCATTATTACCCAGGCGGAATCCGGCGCTACGTTACGGTATTGGGATTGGCGGCGGCCAAGAAATTATTTCTCACCGCGCAAACCATTGGCGACCAGGAGATGCTGCGCATCGGCTTTCTCAGCGAACTGGTAGCAGCTGACGAACTCGGCGCCACCGTGCGCGCGTATGTGGACGGCATTCTCGCGTGCGAGACCAAGGTGATCGCCACGATGAAAGCAGACCTGGTGGCACAAGCGCGCGGCGTAGCGGATGAAGCGGTGCTGCGCCGGCACTACGCCGAGTCGCTGAAATCGCCGGAACTCGCGGCCCGGCTTGAGGCGCTGGAAAAAACCGCGCGCAGCTAGGCAGCGCGCGCCGGGGAAGAAACGGTTCGGCCGGTTGCTTTGCTGTTACCGGCGCAATTTCGCGCCCGGCCTAGAGTATTTTGTCTAACGCTTTACTGAGATTTTCGACGGTGCGGTCGATATTGCGCAGCTTGTCCAGGCCGAATAGTCCGAGACGGAAAGTTTGAAAATCAGCGGGCTCATCGCATTGCAATGGAACGCCGGCAGCGGCCTGCAAGCCTGCAGACAGAAATTTTTTGCCGGACTGGATGTCGGCATCTTCGGTATAGCTGACCACCACGCCTGGCGCCTGGAAACCTTCTGCCGCGACACTTTTCAAGCCTTTGCCAGCGAGTAGCGCGCGTACTCTGTCGCCCAGCTCTTGCTGCTGCGCGCGGACTTTGTCAAAGCCGTATTCTTGTGCTTCTTTCATCGCATCGCGCAAGCGGGCGAGGGCATCGGTAGGCAGCGTCGCATGATACGCATGTCCGCCATTTTCATACGCTTCCATGATTTGCAGCCACTTGCGCAGATCGCACGCAAAACTGGTGCTGGTGGTGGATTCTATTTTTTCCCGGGCAAGGGCGCTGAGCATGACCAGTGCGCAGCATGGGGAAGCGCTCCAGCCTTTCTGTGGCGCGCTGATTAAGACATCGACGCCGTTGGCGACCATGTCAACCCAGATCGTGCCGGAAGCGATGCAATCCAACACAAACAGTCCGCCGATAGCATGCACCGCATCCGCTACTGCGCGCAGATAGGCGTCGGGCAGCATCATTCCGGACGCTGTTTCGACATGCGGCGCAAATACCAGGTCGGGTTTTTCCTGCAGGATAAAGGCAACCACTTCGTCGATCGGGGCGGGCGCGAATGCCGCCTGTTTGCCTTTGCCAACGCGCCGCGCCTTGAGCACTGCGGATGCGGACGGGATTTTTCCCATATCGAAAATCTGCGTCCAGCGAAAGCTAAACCATCCGTTGCGAATCACCAGGCATTTCTTCTCGGTCGCAAACTGGCGGGCGACGGCTTCCATGCCAAAGGTGCCGCTGCCGGGAACCACAATAGCCGCTTTAGCGTTGTAGACCTGTTTCAGAATGCTTGAAATGTCCTTCATTACCAATTGAAAGGACTGCGACATATGGTTCAGTGCACGGTCCGTATATACCACTGAGTATTCAAGCAGTCCATCAGCGTCAACATTGGGTAGTAAGCCAGGCATAATCGTCTCCAGTAAAAAAACCGGTAATTTCACAAATTGCTTTGATTGCTTTGTAGCGCATGGAGGTCAGGCGAAATGTCCGGGTTTCCGACATTCCCATTTTTCCCAATGCTACATTAACACGCAGGCCTTGCCGCGCTGTGCTATCGAGCATTATTCAATCGCTTGCATATTTGCGCACTATTGAGCGCATATTTTTGTTGCCGCCAATCCATTTGACATGAACGTATCAATAAAATGCGCCAGTGTAGGGCTGTGCGGATGTTGTGGCTGGCAAGGATTGCATCGGAGAAAAACTATTTATGAAGGAGTATGCTGATAAATTATGCATTTGCCGCATATAAAAATTGGATTTTCAAAAATACCACTAATAGTATGCGTTGATTTTTCTGCGTGAAAGATGTGTGATTGTCCCAGTCTGAACGCGGTCACCCGCATTCGCTGCAAGCGCCGCAACAATCTGCCCGGAAGCAATCATTTATTCGTCTGCAGCGTGAATCCGATCAAACGCGCGACGACGGCCGCAAGATACATCAGACCGACGAACATTTCCACGCTGGCTAATGCGCGCGCGTGGGCAGTGAGCGGAATCACGTCGCCGATGCCCGTGCTGGAAAGCAGTGCAAAGCTCAGATAATTCAGTTCGCTCCAGGTGCGCGGGTCAGTGGCATTGACTGCAGCGGCAAACGTACCCGGATGCAACGCCTGAATCAGGAGGAACAGATGGGTAAACGCCCAGGCAAGCAAGGTGAATGTGGCGCCTGCTGCAAATAATTCGTCGGTCGTGGCACGGCGATCTTCCATCATGTAGGCAATCAGGCTTCCCGCCGCATAAAAGTAGAACAGCGCCTCCAGCACCGACGACCATGGCAAGAGCTGGCGCATGCCAAACGCCATTTGCAACGCAAGCAATACGATGAGGGGCCCCGCGATGCTGGCGCTGATCCAGGCCTGGCCAGGCGTGCGCCGCACCATTCCCGTGGTGATGGCAAGCACGATGATGCCAAAGGCATTGAAAACAACGTGCCCCGCTTGCGTATTCTCGATAAACGGATATAGCAGCATGCCCAGCAGTTGCACCAATAGCAAAATTGCAGACGGATGGCGTTTCGTATGGAACATCAGGCGCAAAGAAGTCATATTTTTGGATTGCCCGGCATGGGGTGGAAGTTATAGATTGGGAGAAGCCGAGAACAGATTGCTCTCCATTTGTCTCGAAAGAAAGATTGTATTCAACTCTGTTTTCAACTCTGTTGGTCAGAGGCCCTTTGTTTGACTTTCGATGTCCCCGAAAACCGTACCTGAACGAGGCAGCGGTTCAGGTCTTGATGCCTTTTGTCCGGCGATATGCTGCGCCCTAGACCAAGCCGGTTGACGCGTAGATTTTTTATCCCTAGTATATTTTTCGCGAGGCGGCATGTTCCTGCAATCCGGCAGTGCCAAGCTGCCCTCCGCGCCACTCAAGGAGATCATCATGGGATTCTTCAGCAAGATACTCGCAAAGCTAGGTATCGGCAGCGACAGCGCGGCCACCACCGCCGCCCCGGCACCCAAGGCGGCGCCTACCGCAGCGCCTGCGAGCCCGGGCCAAGCGCCGGCGGCATCGCCGTCGCCCAAACCGGTCGCGCTCGTCGATGTCGTTGCGCAACTGGAGCAGCGCGCGGCGGCCAATCCGGAGAAGCTGAACTGGCGCACCTCCATTGTTGACTTGCTGAAACTCCTCGATATCGACAGCAGCTTTACGGCGCGCAAGGAACTTGCAGCAGAACTGGGCTGCCCGGCAGAGTTGATGGAAGATTCAGCGAAAATGAACCTTTGGCTGCACAAAACCGTGCTTGCGCGCATTGCCGCCAACGGCGGCAATGTACCGCAGAACCTTCTCGACTGAGCCTTCGGCGCAACCATCACCCTGAGGGAGCAAGCACATGAATATCACTGACATCCTCGCCCAAGTGGGGGGCATCCAGTCGATGGCACGGGAGTTGGGCGTCAACGAGGCCCAGGCGGCCAACGGCGCCGAGGCGCTCATCCCTGCGATCCTCGGCGGCTTCAAGAAGCAGGCGCAGTCCCAGCCTGGCGGCCTCGAAGGGCTCGGCGGCCTGCTTGGCCAACTCGGCGGCGGCAACTTGCTCGATCAGGTGCTGGGGCCGCAACCGACGGACGTGAGCCAGGGCAACGCAGTACTCGGCCAGCTATTCGGCTCAAAGGACGTGAGCCGTGCAGTCGCGCAGAACGCGGCTTCGCAGTCGGGTCTCGACCCGGCCCTGCTCAAGAAAATGCTACCGATGCTGGCGATGCTGGTCGCCGGCTTCATGGCGAAACAGCGGAGTGACGGGACCGGGTCACAGTCCTCTGCGGAGGGCGGCGGGCTCGGCGGTCTGCTTGGAGGACTGGGCGGACTGTTCGGCGGCCAGGGAGGCTCTGCGTCAGGGTGGGCCTCGATGCTGGACCTGGATGGCGACGGCAATCCGCTCGATGACATCCTGCAGATGGCAGGCAAGGCAATACGTTAGCCGCGCCCTGCCGATGATTTCGATCACCAAAGGAGGAACAAAATGAGCTGGATCATTTCGTTGATTATTGGCGGGATCGTCGGTTGGCTGGCGAGCATCGTCATGAAAACCAATGCCCAGATGGGCTGGATCGCCAATGTACTGGTTGGCGTGGTGGGTTCGCTGTTGGGCTATTGGCTCGCCGGACTAGTGGGCATCGCGGCAACTGACGGCATTTTGCGTTTTTTGGTCGCGATCGCAGGGGCGGTGCTGCTGATTTTTATCCTGCGCAAGCTCGGCGTCTTCGGGAAGACGTAATGCCGCACGTTGCGCCGGGCCAATATGGTCGGGCGCGATTGTTTCGATTGTTTTATCCAGTAGCGGCTCAAAATCATCCGCTGCTTTGCATTAACCGTGCTTGCCGCCCGGCATGCAGAATTTTTTCGTCTCAGAAAAAGGGAAATAAAGCACGGGGAACAGCGGCAGTAGTCGCAGCGACCTGCATTTTCCAGCGCCCAGTTTCTCCACGCAAGGTTGTTGAGGGTCGCAACGTCAGGCTACAGCAGAATCATTCCCCAGGTTACCGCAATCAAGAGAATGGCCAGCAATTGGGCGGCACTTCCCATGTCCTTCGCTTGTTTGGACAACGGGTGAATGGCCAGGGAAATGCGGTCGATGGCTGCTTCAATGGCAGAATTGAGCAATTCAATAATCAGCGCCAAAAGCGGCGTCATGACCAGTAGCGCCCGCTCGCTACGCGTTACGTCCACCATGCAGGCAACGGGAATGAGTACCAGGTTAAGCAACAGCAACTGGCGAAATGCCGCTTCCCCGCGATAAGCTGCCTGCAAGCCGGCCAGTGAGTACCCGGCTGCATGCAGGATGCGAGCAAACCCGGCACGGCCTTTAAGCGTCAGGGCATCCGGTTCAGCTGCGTTCAGGTCATTTTCTTTCACGATTCGACACCTTTGCACCGACTGCGGACAACACGGTTACCGGTCTGCTGGGCATGCCTGGGGGTGAAAGCGAGTTCGTTGGGGCGGGTTTTGGTCATAAGGGATATCCGACAATGGTTACGCTCGCTATTTTAGCGATCATCGCATTAGGTTCTTGTCAAAAGAGTGTGAAAAAAACGTCAAACGGCGTTATCCAGTCTGACGCGGAAGCAACTGCCGCCTGACGGCAGATCGCTGATCGCGATACTCCAGCCTTGATGTGTGCAAATCCGCTTGACTAGCGACAAGCCGAGGCCCAACCCTTCTCCTCGCGTCTGAGAGCCGCGCACGAACGGTTGAAAAATCAGCTGGTGCTGATCCAATGGAATGCCGGTGCCGCTGTCCTCGACCCGGAAACCTCCAGTTTCGAGCACCAGATGCACATGGCCGCGTTCGGTGTAATGCAGCGCATTGCGCAACAGGTTGGCCATGACCGTACCCAGCAAGGTGGGGTTGTAGCGACCGTTATCCTGGCCTTCGCCGCTGCACTGGAAATCGAGTCCCTTCTCCTGGAATACCGCACTCCAGCGGCTGCACTGTTGTTCGGCCACCTGCGCCAGGCTGGCAGTCGCAGCAAAATCCGTTTCCTTGCTTTTGCCCCGGGCCAGCTGCAGGAATGTCTGCACCAGATCCCGCATTTCTTCGGATGCGCGCTCAATGCGCTTGAGCTGTTCGTGCTGACGCGGTCCCAACGGCGCTTGTTCCAGAAGTTCACACGAGGTGGAAATGATCATCAATGGAGTGCGCAGCTCATGGCTGACATCGCTGGTAAACAGGCGTTCACGTTCCAGCGAGTGACGCAGTTGGCCCACCGTACTGTCGAAGGCGGCAGCCAGCTGGCCCACTTCGTCATTCGGATATTCCGGTGCCAGTGGCGGCGCCAATGGGTCCTGTTGATCGCGATGGCGCACTTGCTGAGCCAGCCGGCTCACCGGTGCCATGACCTTTCTGGCCATTACCCAACCGAGCCCCCAGGCGCCAAGAACCGCGAATATGAATCCCGCCAGCACCACATTGAATAACACCTGTTCGCGGGCTTCGAACTCATGTTGTTCTTGCACCAGCAGATAACGTTTGCCATTGATTTCCTGAGTGTAGACATAAAAGGCGCTGCGGCCTTCAAGTACCTCGGTAAAGCCCTCTTCAAGCTTGGCATATTGTTCGGGAATCGCATATTCAGGGCGATCCGAAGCATAGAAGCGCGTGCTGGGATGCAGGCGGGGCAGACGGCCCTGTCTCAGATCGTCATGCAGCACGGTGTCCAGTTCACGACGCAGTTCCTCTGAAACAAGACGTACCTCGATGAGCTGAACGATAACTACGATACTCAGTGAAAAGACGCCGCTGACCAGCGCCGTCATTAATACGAAGGCGATGACAATACGCCGTGCAAAGGGCTGCTTAGACACCATCGTTACGCTCCGCCAGGCGATAGCCGACCCCGTGCAGCGTGTGCAACAGCGGCGTGGCGAAAGGCTTGTCGATCACTTGCCGCAGTTGGTGGATATGGCTGCGCAGGCTGTCACTGTCCGGACAGTGATCTCCCCAAAGTGCTTCTTCCAGCGCTTCGCGGCGCACCACCGCCGGGCTTTTCTGCATCAGGAGCGCCAACATTTTCAGCCCCAGCGGGTTGATTTTGAGCGCTTGCCCGGCGCGGGTGATATGCAGGGTATCGAGGTCGTAGATCAGATCGGCTACTTTGAGCACGCGTTTTCGGTTGCCTTGGCTGCGCCGCAGGATGGCCTCTATGCGTGCTACCAACTCGGAGAGCGCGAACGGCTTGATCAGGTAGTCGTCGGCACCGGCCTGCAATCCTTGCAGGCGATCCTCCAGCGCATCGCGGGCGGTCAGCATCAGGATCGGCACCTCGTTGCGGGCCTCTTCCCGCAGACGTTTGCTGACCTGATAACCATCAATGCCGGGCAGCATGATGTCCAGCACGATCAGATCATAGTGCCCGGAACTGGCTAAATGCAGGCCGCTCAAACCATCTTGGGCGCAGTCCACGCTGTAGCCTTTGAGCTGCAGATAGTCGAGCACGTTGGCAAGAATGTCGCGGTTGTCTTCTATAACCAGAATGCGCATCAAATAACCTTTTCCAATGAATTGACGATTTTTTCACATTGCGTTGACGAGCGCATCACGAGGAAGACGTTAGGCTGCGGCAAGTTATTCCACAGGATCCTCCGATGCCACAGTTTCATTACGCGCAACTCCGCTATTTGTCAATCATCCTGCTCGCCTGGATTGCGGTATTTTTCCTGACCCGCAGTGCATTGCTGGCGAGCCATTTGGCCGATGCCGATGTCGGCCTGACGGGTCTTTTAAGCCTGTATGGCATAGGTTTTGTCTATGATCTTGGCTTTCTCCTGTGTGCCTGCTTGCCGCTGGCAATCTATTTGCTGCTATGTCCCAGACGCCTCTGGCAGCAGCAATGGCACCGTCGTTTTTTGCATGCACTGCTGAGTTTTAGCATGTTGGTCATGCTGTTCATTGCAGTGGCGGAATGGATATTCTGGGATGAGTTCGGGGTGCGATTCAACTTCATCGCGGTCGACTATCTGGTCTACTCGAAGGAGGTAATCAACAACATTCTCGAGTCTTATCCGATCTACCCATTGCTGGCATTTTTGACAACGGTTGCCATAGCAACGGCGGTCGCACTTAGAAAACAGGTAGCTGCGGCACTCGAGGCGCCGCAGCTGCCAAAGACCCGCGCTGGGCTGGGGTTGGTTTGCTTGTTGGCGATGGTGGGGATAAGCAGTACTGTGCTGGGACAGAATTTCCCGCGTGGACTGGGCGGCAATGCTTATCAGCGCGAACTGGCCAGCAATGGACCCTTCCAGTTCTTTGCGGCGTTTCGCAATAACGAATTGGACTATGCGCAGTTTTACGCCTCCTTGCCGGACCGGAAAGTCGCCACACTGATTCGGGATGAGATCAAAGAACCGAATGCGCGCTTTATCGGCAGCGACCCGCAGGACATCCGCCGGGTGATCGATAATCCAGGCCAACCGAAACGCAAGAATGTCGTACTCGTAACCATCGAGAGTCTCAGTGCAAGTTACCTGGGTAGCTTCGGCAATAACCGCGGCCTGACTCCGAATCTGGATGCGCTGCGTCGGGACAGTCTATTTTTCAAAAATTTCTACGCTACAGGCAATCGTACCGACCGCGGTCTGGAAGCCATTACGCTATCCATACCGCCGACTCCCGGACGTTCGATCGTAAAGCGTATTGGCCGGGAGTCCGGTTACAGCAGCCTGGGCCAGCAGTTCAAGGCCCAAGACTACGACAGCGTGTTCCTCTACGGCGGACGCGGTTATTTCGACAATATGAATGCCTTCTTTGGCGGCAATGGTTATCGCATTGTGGACCAGAGCAGCGTGGCCGAGGCAGACATGCATTTCAAGAATGCGTGGGGGATGTCCGATGAAGACCTTTACGCGCAGACGTTAAAAGTAGCCGACGCCGATCATGCGGCCGGCAAACCGTTCTTTCTGCAGTTGATGACTACCTCCAATCACCGCCCTTATACCTACCCGGAGGGGCGTATCGACATCGCCTCCGGCACCGGGCGCGAAGGCGCAGTGAAATATACCGATCATGCGATTGGCCAATTTCTCGCGCAGGCGCGGCAAAAGCCCTGGTTCGATCAGACGCTGTTCATCTTCGTCGCGGATCACACTGCGGGCAGTGCGGGCAAGGAAGACCTGCCGGTAGCCAATTACCATATCCCGCTCTTTATCTACGCGCCGGGCTTTATCGAACCGCGCGAAGTCTCGGCGGTGGCCAGCCAGATCGACTTGGCGCCGACCCTGCTCGGGCTGCTTGATTTCGATTACACGTCGACCTTCTTTGGCCGCAATGTGCTGCGTGAGGACGCTGCCCCAGGGCGTGCGTTGATCGGTAACTACCAGCATCTGGGTTTGTTCGATGGCGCTAATCTGGCCATCCTCAGCCCCAGGCGCGCGATGCGCCGCCATGACGATGCCCTCGGTCTCAGTCACGAGTCTGCGGTAGCTGCCACCGATCCATTGCTGCAACGCGATATCGCGTACTACCAGGGCGCCAGCCATGCCTTCCAAAAGGGATTGATAACCTGGAAAGATAATGCGGTGCTGCCTGCCAAAATGTAATCTATTGGGGAGATGTGGCTAATTTTGTGCAAGCCTCAACTGGCTCGGGCAATTGTTTTAAGATTTTCATTGTTTTTGGAGCCATTGCGCAGATGCTGGCAGCATGACATGCCAAGATTTTTTCGCCCTTGAAATAACCGCGGTCTGCAATAGCGATCAGCGTTTCCGTTCCCATATCCGCAGCTATTCGACTCGCTGTTCCTGCCGCACTGTGTAATAGCGCGGTGACCGGCAAAAAACAGCATTATCCGGAGCAGGCAGTATACTGCCTGCTTTTTTACGGCTTCGGCCTTATCCAGAGGAACAACACCATGAGCGCGCTACCTGCATGCCCGAAATGCAATTCCGAATATACGTACGAGGACGGCGGCCTCTACATTTGCCCTGAGTGCGCCCACGAGTGGTCGCTGCAAGTTGCTGCCGAGTCGGTCGAAGACAGCGGCAAGGTCTATCGCGACTCGGCCGGCAATGTGCTGCAAGACGGCGATACGGTGACCGTGATCAAGGACTTGAAACTGAAAGGTTCCGCTGGCGTGGTCAAGGTCGGCACCAAGGTCAAGAACATTCGCTTGGTCGATAGCGACCACGACATCGACTGCAAAATCGACGGCTTTGGCGCGATGAGCCTGAAATCGGAATTCGTCAAGAAAGTGTGAGCTGGTGCTGCTGCAACCGATTTTTCATAAAATTGGCTGCAGCATGGAGTATGCCGTTTTTTATGGCAATTCCCGCATGTTCTAATTGCGGTAATGAAATATACTCCATCAAAAAACGGATACGTACAGGCTCCTTTATCGGACCGGTTCAGGGGAGGGCGGCGCCGTGTTGCCTGCCACCGACAGGCTGTTAGAGTATCTTGTCCAGCGCGGTTTTGAGGTTGACAGCGGTGCGGCTGATATGGTGCAGCTTGTCCTGAATCGCGCTGAGTTTCTTAAATCCTCGTACCAAACCTGGTTTGGTTCTGCCACATCGAACTGCCAATTCAAATGGTTGGGAGCAAAGACAGACGCCATGCCACCACATGCGCTCGGACGACGGTGATAACCGGTTGGTGAACGCAGCTTCTCCTGACGCATCGCGCGGTAGATACGATGCTTGCCGGATGTCTCACCCAGTTCACGCAGGTCGTCACCCATCTTGGGGTAGCCATACACTGAGCCGCTTTCAAGCCATGATTGTTTGACCTGGCCAAGCAGTCGTCTCTCCTCAGTCGTGCGCGGCGATTCAGGGGAAGGCTGCCAAGCATACGCTGTACTGCGTTACCCACTGAGACAGGCTATGAGCGCTGACTCCCCACCAAGGTGCAACATCCGCAACTGCACATCTTCGCTTTGTACTCATAACACGTTCGGTAACTTATAAATTTATAGGCTCAGGTGTGTCTAGTACAGGCGCGACGATTCAATTTACCAATACGTCGAGAACCTCCAAAGACTGATTGTGAGTTCCATTTTTTGTCGACGTATCGATTCCCTCCTCATTGCCCCGGCTAAAACATCGCACGATAGATTCCACCTTTTCAAAAACATGACTTTGTTTCTGAGTCAATTCTCCTTGCTGCCGGAACTGGCGCAGCAATAGCGACAGTTGTTACTTTTTTCTGCGACATCTGACTCGCATATTTAGACGCATTTCCCTTCCATCGAGGCGCTATACCAAGCACCGTATCGCAGCATATGCATACGCGGTTGCGTATCAAAATCAGCGCTTGCGACTAGCATTCGGTCGGGACGAGCACCGTAATTTTCAGTTTCCCGTTGACTGGCATGCATGTTGCAAAGAATCCGGTAACGACTAAATCATTTGTCTTTGGTTGCGACCTCACAACGTGACCGGAATTAAGTCAAATGTATTCGTTATCGAAAAAACCGTTGTCGGAAAAATATTTATAGAAGAGGAGCGGCTATGGAACACGCATCAGAACAGTTGATATGGATGTACCGGACGATGGTGGAGATTCGGGAATACGAGGACACCATGGTGAAGGTCTATCTGGAAGGGAAGCTGCCGCCCCATGTGCAGAAAGGACTGGCGTTCGATATCGGTTCCGGACCGGTGCCGGGCGAAATGCATCTGGCGGCCGGGCAGGAGCCGGTGGCGGTCGGTGTCTGCGCGCACTTGCGGCCGGACGACACGGTGGTCGGTGCGCATCGTTCGCATCATTTTGCGATTGCCAAGGGCGTGCGGCTGCCGGAGATGACCGCCGAGTTATTCGGCAAGGCCACCGGACTGAGTCACGGCAAGGGCGGTCACATGCACTTGTTCGATCCGAGCGTCAAATTCAGCTGCAGCGGCATCGTCGGCGCCAGCATGCCGCCGGCTTGCGGCGCTGCGCTGGCCGCCAAGAAGCGCGGCACCGACGCGGTGGCAGTCGCCTTTTTCGGCGAAGGCGCAACCAATCAGGGCGCCTTCCATGAATCGATGAATCTGGCATCGCTGTGGAAACTGCCGGTGATTTTCATTTGCGAAGACAACAAATACGCGATTTCGGTCGAAAAATCCGATTCCACCTCGATTGCCAACAATGCCGATCGCGCGTCGGCCTACGGCATGCCCGGCATCCTGGTGGAAAACAACAATGCGCTGGAGGTATTCGAAGCGGCCGGCGTTGCAGTTGCGCGAGCCCGTCGCGGCGAAGGGCCGACTCTGATCGAAGTCAAGACGGACCGCTATCACGGCCATTTCCAGGGCGACCCGGAAACCTACCGCGCCAAAGGCGAAGCTGCGGAAGTGCGCAAGCACGATCCGATTCCGTTGCTGGCCGCCTACCTGCGTGCACATGGCTTGATGGATGACGCAAAGGACAGTGCGCTGGTGGCAGAGGCAAAGGCGCGTGTGGCAAGCGCCTATGCGTTTGCGCGCAACAGCCCGGACCCGCAGCCGGAAGACGCGCTGCTGCACGTCTTTGCCTGACCCGCGATTCCAACGATATCAACAGGAGACCAAGTGATGAATACGATAGCAAAGCGCAAGCTGACCATGGCGCAGGCGATCTCGGAAGCGATTGCGCAGGAGATGGCGCAGGACCCGGAGGTCTTCGTGCTGGGCGAAGACGTCGGCAAATACGGCGGTATCTTCGGCGCGACCACCGGTCTGCTCGACAAATTCGGCAAGCAACGCATCATGGATACGCCGATTTCTGAAACCGCGTTCATTGGCACCGCGATCGGCGCTGCAGCCGAAGGCATGCGCCCGATTGCCGAACTGATGTTCGTCGATTTCTTCGGTGTGTGCATGGACATGATCTACAACCACATGGCCAAGAATACTTATATGTCGGGCGGCAACATCAATTTGCCGATGGTCTTGATGACCGGCATCGGCGGCGGCTACAACGATGCCGCGCAGCATTCGCAATGCCTGTATGCAACCTTCGCCCACATGCCGGGCATGAAGGTGGTGGTGCCATCGAATGCCTACGATGCCAAGGGCTTGATGATCCAGGCTATCCGCGACAACAACCCGGTGATGTTCATGTTCCACAAGGGCATCATGGGCTTGCCCTGGATGTCTTACTTCGAAGGCAGCACCAACGAAGTGCCGGAAGCTTCCTACACGATTCCGTTCGGCCAGGCGCGCGTGGTGCGCGAGGGCAGCGACCTGACCATCGTCACGCTCAGCCAGATGGTGCAAAAGGCAGTGCTGGCGGCGGCCGAACTGGAGCAGCAAGGCATCCATGCGGAAATCATCGATCTGCGCACCATCGTCCCGCTGGACAAGAAAACGGTGCTCGAATCGGTGCGCAAGACCGGCCGCCTGCTGATCGCCGACGAGGATTACCTGAGCTTCGGACTCTCCGGCGAAATCTCGGCCATCGTCGCCGAAAACCTGGACAGCATTGCGCTCAAGTCGCCGATCCGGCGGCTGGCGGTGCCGGACGTGCCGATCCCGTACAGCCGCCCGCTGGAGCAGTTCGTGATTCCGCAAGTGGCATCGATTGTCGATGCATCGAAAAAACTCATGACAGAACGTATCGTTGAAAGGATTGCAGCATGATCGAAATTACTTTACCCGAAGAAGCCTGGCAGGACGTCGAACCGGGCACCGAAGCGCTGCTCGAAGAATGGCTGGTTGCTCCCGGCGATACCGTGAAAGCAGGGCAGACCGTGGCCATCGTGGTGATGGTGAAAACCAGCACAGAAGTGGCGGCGCCGGCAGCCGGCGTGATCGAGGAAATCCTGATCGCAAAGGATGACACGGTCGCGCAGGGCAAGCCCTTGGCTCGCATGAGAGCCGCCTGATGAACGCCGTCACTTCAGCGCTACCGTCCGTCATCCCGCTCAAGGGCATGCGCGGCAGCATCGCGCGCAGCATGACGGCAGGATGGCAGGCACCGCACGTGGCGCTCGGCATCGAAGTCGACATGGCGCGCTGCCTGCAGCTGTGCGCCGATCTGCAACAGGCATCGGGCGCCGCCAAGCGCCTGAGCGTGACGCCGCTGGTGCTGCGTGCGGTGGCGCTGTCGCTGCGCCAGCATCCGTGCATGAATGCGCTGATGACCGCTGACGGCATCCAGCCGATGCCCAACATCCATGTTGGCCTGGCGGTCGCGATCGAGGGCGGCCTGGCAGTGCCTGTGATCCGCGATGCGGACACAAAGTCGATCGAAGAGCTGGCGGCAGAGTCCGGACAGTCGGCCGGCGGGGCACGGGCCGGCACCTTGCCGCTGAAGAACTATCAAGGCGGCACCTTTACCGTCACCAATCTGGGCATGGCCGGCGTCGACTGGTTTACGCCTATCCTCAATCCGCCGCAGGTAGGGATTCTGGGACTGAGCCGGGTCGCCGAGAAAGCGGTGGTGCGAGACGGCCGGATCGGTATCGCGCCGATGACCACGCTGACCCTGGTGTTCGACCATCGCGCGGTCGACGGCTATCCGGCTGCGCTGTTCCTCAACGACCTGAAAGCGCGTCTGGAATCCTGCGAAGGCCTGTGATGGACATGCTGCGACCCGACCCTATCTCGCTGCTTGCATCCTGCCTGCAAGAGCAGGACTGGAACCAGCAGCAACTGGTGCAAACCGCACACGATCCGGTCTGGCGCTTGTGGGGCTATCAGGAGCCAGGGCTGGTGCTGGGCTGTTCGCAAAGGAATGCGCTTGGCAGCAGTCCGGCTGCCGCCATCGAGGTCGTGAGCCGGCAAGCGGGCGGCGGCGCAGTGCTGGTTGGGCCGTGGATGCTGAGCGCATCGGTGGTATTGCCCAATGCGCATGCGCTGGTTTCCGGCAATCTGGTCGCAAGCTATCGCTGGCTGGGCGAATTGTATGCAGCCTTGCTACAGGATATGGGGATTGCCGCGCATGCGATCGTGCCGGAAGAGGCGAGGGTGCTACAGCAGACAGTACCGACTGAACTCGCGTGGGCCTGCTATGGCGGCTTTTCCCCCTGGGAAGTGGTGGTCGGAAAAAAGAAAATCGTCGGCCTGGCGCAGGTGCGCAGACGCACCGGCGTGCTGCTGGTGGCCGGTCTGCTGCTGGATCGCCCCGACTGGGCATTGCTGGCGCAGACGATGGACAAATCGGCCACGCATGCCGCCTTGCTGGAAGACGGCACCACTTCATGCACGCAGCAACTGGGACGAAAAGTCTTGCTGCCTGAAATCGTTCCTGCGCTGGCGCATGCGCTGCGGAACGCGACCGACGGTGCCGGCAATACGCAGCCTCGTCTGGTTCCGGATAAGTAGACGTAGTTTTTGAATTAAAAGGTTTTGTTGTGGTTTTTTGTTGCACATGTCGATCGTCCAGAGAATGACGATTCTCTATCTATAAAGGAGATTTTATGAATACGAAAAAGGGAAGCGGGCCAGATTTCAACGAATCCGGCGTCATGCGCATCATCGAGAAAAGCGCCAAGCTCAACCGGCGCGGCTTCCTGAAAGGGAGCGGCCTGGCCTCGATTGGCATTGCGGTGCTGGGCGCGGGCACCTTGCTGACCAGTTCGACCGAAGCGTTTGCCCAATCGTTCACCACGCTGGGGCCGGATGCCGGAAAAGTGTTGCTGGTGATGTCGCGCGATATTTTTCCGCATGACAAGCTGGCGGAAAAATACTACATGCACGCCATCGAGCACTATGACGCAGCAGCAATGAAAGACCCGGCATTGAAGAAATTGCTGACAGACGGTATCGCGCTGCTGAATGCCTCTTCCCAAAAACTGGCCGGCAAAAGCTATGCCGACATTCCGCGCGAGCTGGATCGGGTAGCGGTTCTCAAAAGTATCGAAGATACCCCATTTTTCCAGAAAATCAGGGGTGACCTGGTCACCGGTCTTTATAACAACAAGGAAGTGTTCACGATGCTGGGCTATGAGGGGTCCTCCTGGGAAAAGGGCGGCTACATCAATCGCGGCTTCAACGATATCGACTGGCTGTAACCGATCTCGCGGCGATAGCAAATATCCGAAATAAACATAAAGAAATTTCAGGAGACAAAAAAATGGCAACTCAATTCAGCACCAACGACAACGGTGTCGTCGTCGTCATCGGCTCCGGCGCAGGTGGCGGCACGCTCAGCAACGAATTGGCGCAACGCGGCGTCAAAGTGGTCATGCTTGAAGCAGGCAAACACTTTACCCAAGCCGATTTCGAGAACGATGAATGGGCGATGTTCAACAAGATTTCATGGCTCGACAAACGCATCTCGGCGGGCGGCTGGCACCATACCAAGACTTATCCAAATTTACCGGCGTGGATCGTCAAGGGAGTCGGCGGTTCCACCATGCACTGGTCTGGCGTCGCTCTGCGCTTTCAGCCGCATGATTTCAAGACCCGCACGATTTACGGGCAAGTCGAGGGCGCCAATGTGCTGGATTGGCCGATTACTTATGATGAACTGGCACCATATTATGACAAGGCGGAAAAGAAGATGGGCGTGGCCGGCACCAAAGCCAGCGGCATGCCGCCAATGCCGGAAAACAATCATTACAAAGTAGTGGCTGCCGGAGCACGCAAGATCGGCTACAAGCAAATAGTCCGCCCAGTCGCCTCTAACAGCAAGCCCAACGACGGCCGCCCGGCTTGCCAGCAGATCGGTTTTTGCATGCAGGGCTGCAAGATCGGCGCCAAATGGTCGACGTTGTATACCGAAGTCCCGAAAGCGCTGGAAACCAATCGAGTCGAGCTGCGCCCGCAGGCGATGGTGCTGAAGATCGAGCACGACAAGTCCGGCAAGGTGTCCGGCGTGCTGTATGTCGATGCAGCCGGGAAAATGCAGCTGCAAAAGGCGCGTATCGTCTGCGTGGCCGGCAATTCGATCGAATCGCCGCGGCTGCTGCTCAACTCCGCCTCCAGCATGTTTCCCAATGGACTGGCGAATTCGTCCGGGCAGGTCGGCAAGAACTATATGAACCATGCTACCGCCGCAGCGGTCGCAATTCACAAGAAGCCAGTGTATATGTACCGCGGCTTCGATATCGGTGCGGTGGTGGCCGATGAAGTCGCGCTCGACACCAAGCGCGGTTTTAACGGTGGTTATTATCTCGAGGGCCTGGCGTTGGGCCTTCCGTATACCGCAGCGTTCATGAAACCGGGTGGCTGGGGGCGTGAAGTGACGTCGGCGCTCGACATGTATGACAACATGAGTTGCATCTGGGTCTGCGGCGAAGACATGGCGCGCGAGCAGAACAGCATCACCCTGCATCCGACCGAGAAAGATCAGTACGGGCTGCCGATCCCGATCGTGACCAAGACCTATCACCGCAACGACGAGGCCATCGCTGCTCACGGTCTGCAGCAGTTTCGCAAACTGTCGGAAGCGGTTGGCGCGACGCGGGTGATCGACATGCCGGCCTATCCTGCCAGCCACAACATGGGCACCAACCGCATGAGCGCCAGCGCACGCGACGGCGTCGTCAACAAGTGGGGCCAGACCCACGACATCAAGAACCTGTTCATTTCCGATGGCAGCCAGTTCACCTCCAGTTCAGCCGCCAATCCGACGCTCACCATTGTCGCGCTGGCGATCCGGCAAGCCGAATACATTGCCGGCGCAATGAAGCGCAAAGAAATCTAGTAGTCAGTCAAGTTGGATTGGCGGAGTAGAAATCGATGGATTTTTTCGTCTGGCAAGGCGAGAGGAAGCCGCATAGCTGGCTATGCAATGACGAACAACGCCGCCAGACGGAAAAAGGCGCGATTTATACCCGCCTGATTTAGCTGGACTGACTACTAGAGGCTTGTCTGCGGCTCTTGCACAGCTGCGGGAGCTTGGGAAATTTGTCGTGCTTCGATTAAATATTTCTTGGAATTTTTTATGAAAAAACAATTTATCGCAGGGGCAGCGCTTGCTCTGCTTTCTTCGGTCGCGACGGCGCAAACCGCGACCACGGTGTATGGCGTGTTGGATATCGGCTTGACGACGCGCAACCACGCCCCGGCTGGCACGCCGTCGACTTCCATCGACAACGGTGGTACGTCTCCGAGTATCTGGGGCTTGCGCGGTTCGGAAGACTTGGGTAGCGGTCTGAAGGCGAACTTTAATCTGGAGGGGCAGTTCAAGGTGGATGACGGCACGCAAATTGGCCAGCTCTTCCGGCGCCAGGCCAATGTAGGCATCTCGTCGGCCGATTTCGGCACCGTGACGTTAGGTGTTCAGTACAGCCCAGCGGTTTTGGCGTTTGGCGCGACCGATCCGCGCGGCATCCGTGAAAACTATTCGGGCCTTTATCCGTGGGTTTACGGCTCGGGCGCAAACGCCAACCAGGATGTCGGGGTATTCGTGAAGAACGCCGTTTCCTACAGCAATACGTTTGATCGGGTGAATTTCGGCGCTGGCTACAGCGTTTCCGAGGGTCAGGGTGCGGTGGTTTCACTGGGAGCGACTTACGCCGGCCCGTTGATGGTCTCGGCTGCGTATGAGTCATCCAATAAGGCAGGCACATCGGAACGGATCAGCACCAAGTATTCGGTCGGTGCCGGTTATTCGGTCGGGGCATTGACTGGCAAGCTCAACTATCTGAAGGCCGTCAATAAAGATGTGGTCACACTCGATGAGACGACCAATGTCGGCATGTTTGGTTTGGGAGCGGATTGGAAAACGGCGCCGAACAATACCGTCATGGCGGCAGTCTATTTTGCCAAGGATAAAAATAACGGTGCAGACAAGACAACGACATTTATTCTGAGCGATGAATACGCGTTGTCCAGGCGGACGACGCTGTATGGCGTCTTGGCTTTGGTCAACGCAAAGGCAGGTGCCACGGTGAATACAAGCGCTGTTGCCGCCAGCACTTTGGCAGATACCAAAACTACCTTTCTGAATGCCGGCATAAAGCATGCGTTTTGATTAATGCCAAATGACGTACTGCTATGACTTCAGGGTGTAAGCAATCGGCCTCTGACAGAACCGTAGGTTGTCAACGCCCTAGATATTGAATGTTTTTCTCCTCTTTTTCCGGGTGCTGCACAAGGATGTGCCATCCGGACTTTTTATATGGGCGATATTCAATGTTTTCAGTCTTCCCCTTGCGCAAGACTTCCAGCATAAGAATTCACTATTTCATTCCTTTCCTTTAATAGAAAGAAGCTCATGAGCATTGAAGAGAGCGGCCTGATCCACACCCAAAATGGCATCGCCGGGGCGAACCCTTATAACCCGAGCGACAAACACAAAGGCGCGGCGAAAACTGCGCGCATTCCGATAAAAATCATACCGGCTGAAAAACTGGCCAAGCCCGATTGGATACGCGTCAAAGCCGCGTCGCCATCGACACGCTTCAATGAAATCAAAACTATTTTGCGCACCAATCATCTGGTGACGGTTTGCGAGGAAGCCAGTTGCCCAAATATCGGTGAGTGCTTTGGCAAAGGTACTGCAACTTTCATGATCATGGGAGACAAGTGCACTCGGCGCTGCCCATTTTGCGATGTCGGTCATGGCCGACCAGATCCGCTGGACACTGCCGAGCCGGAAAATCTGGCTAAAACCATCGCTGCGCTGAAGCTGGGACATGTTGTGATCACGTCAGTAGACCGGGATGATCTACGTGATGGCGGCGCCGGGCATTTTGCTGCATGCATCCAGCGGGTACGCGCATTGTCGCCGCTTACTCGAATTGAAATATTGGTGCCCGATTTCCGCGGCCGCAAGGAGCGGGCGCTGGAACTCTTGTGCTCCAGCCCGCCAGATGTGATGAATCATAATATTGAAACGGTGCCGCGCTTGTATCAACAGGCACGGCCGGGCTCCAATTACCTGCACTCTCTCGCTTTGCTGAAGGAGTTCAAGGCCGCACATCCTGGCATACCGACCAAATCCGGCTTGATGGTCGGATTGGGTGAAACTAACGAAGAAATCCTATCTGTCATGCGTGACATGCGCGAGCATCAAGTGGAAATGCTAACGATTGGACAATATCTGATGCCTTCGGCCAACCATATTCCGTTACGGCGTTATGTGCATCCAGATATTTTCAAAATGTTTGAGACGGCGGCGTATCAAATGGGTTTTCGGCATGTTGCTGCAGGGCCAATGGTCCGCTCAAGCTTTCATGCAGATCAGCAGGCGCAAGGCTTGTTTCAACCTCACTCACCTTGAATTGTCCCTGTATAAGTGTGCCTGATACAAAAATATCAATCTCTTGCATTAGGAGCAAGAATGTTGAATTTGTTCATTTTTCGGTACAGCGTCGCACGGCAAATCCCCAAGGCGTTCGCAGTCTGCGTGATGTTCCAACGATTTTGTTTCAGAACATGCAACAACATTGCGCCCTCATTGTTCTGTATTGTCAAACAGCGTGCAAAACTTTCCAGATTAGGGGTGGAAACAGCGTCCAATAGTTTCCACCCCAGTATGTAACCATCCGGCGTTTGAGCCGGAGGTATCTGGAGTGTTTTATATGGACATCATTTACGAAATTCGCAGGCGCCATTCGGTACAAAAACAAACGGTCACGGCAATCGCCCGCGACATGGGCATCTCCCGGCCGACAGTACGCAAGTATCTCAATACAGTGGAAGAACCGAAGTATGAGCGGGTGCAACCAGCTGCTCCGAAGCTGGGCCAATTCGAAGAGCATCTGACGAAGTGGCTGGAAGAAGAAGCCAAACTGTCACGGCCCCGCCGCCGCACCGCCCATCGGCTATTTGAGGGCTTGCAGGAAATCGGCTACAGCGGCGCCTATGACAGCGTGCAGCGTTTCGTTAAACGCTGGAAATCCGCCAAACATGGCCCGAAGCTGACAGACGCCTTCGTGCCACTTCACTTTCAGCCCGGTGACGCCTGCCAGTTTGACTGGAGCCACGAACAGGTCGAGCTGGGCGGCGTATTGCAGCATATCAAGGTGGCGCATTTCCGCCTGGCCTATAGCCGTCAGATGTTTGTGGTGGCCTATCCGAGAGAAATGCAGGAAATGGTGCTCGACGCCCATAACCGCGCCTTTGCTTTCTTTGGCGGCGTGCCCGCCCGCCTGATCTACGATAATCTCAAGGCCGTAGTCGATGCCGTCTACACCGGCAAGGAACGTCAATTCAACCGACGCTTCTTGACGCTTGCCAATCATTACCTGTTCGAGCCGGTCGCCTGCACGCCAGCCTCCGGCTGGGAGAAGGGGCAAGTGGAGAATCAGGTGGGCAATGTGCGGGAATGGCTGTTTACGCCACTGGCACGCTTTGCATCATTTACCGATCTCAATGACTGGCTGGCCACCCGCTGCAAAGAACTGGCACAGCGCAGCCATCCGACGCAGAGCCAGCGCACCATCGCAGCCTGCTTTGCCGACGAACAGCCGCACCTGCGTCCCATCACTGCCTGCTTTGACGGTTATGTAGAGCAAATGATGCGGGTGTCGTCCACCTGCCTGGTCAGAGTGGATCGTAATCGCTACAGCGTTCCAGCCAGTGTTGCCGGCCAGGCCGTTTCTGTTCGCACCACAGCCGACCAGGTGCGCATTGTGGCCCATGGCGAAATCATTGCTGCGCATCCCAGAGTGTTTGGCCGTGACCAATTGATCTGCGATCCGTGGCATTACCTGCCGGTGCTTACGATGAAGCCAGGTGCGCTACGCAACGGTGCACCCTTCGTTGCATGGGACTTGCCCAGGCCCATTCAGATCGTGCGTGACCGCATTCTGAAACAACCCAAGGGGGACCGCGCCTTTGTCGAGTTGCTGATGCTGGCGGGGGAAGCTGGCCTGGATGCGCTCACGGTGGCCTGTGAGCTGACACTGGAATGTGGCGTTGTCAGCGCCCCCGTCGTGATGAATGAATTACGCAGGCTGATCGCCCCCCATTTGCCTGCTGCGGCGATTAACGTGCCGGACGGGATTGCCTTGACGATTGAGCCCATCGCCGATTGCCATCGTTATGACTATTTGCTGGGATCTGCCAATGTCCATTGATCACGCGACGAGTTTAAAGGCGCTGCAGCTCTATGGTATGGCCACGGCATGGAGTGAACTGCAAGCAGAAAAGCCAAAGCAGACGCATCGTCCGGAAAGCTGGATGGAACGTCTGATTGCGGCAGAACAAACGGATCGCCAACTCAAGAGCCTGCGCTATCAGCTCAAGGCTGCTCGCTTTCCGATTCACCGTGATTTGCTTGGCATTGACTGGACTGAAACACCGCTGTCGCAAGCGGTGGTTGAGCAATTGGCGAGTGCTGCCTTTATGGAAACAGCGCATAACCTGATTCTGGTCGGCGGTACTGGGACGGGAAAATCTCATCTGGCCACCGCTATCGGGGTGGCGGCCATCCATCAAGGAAAACGCGTACGTTTCTTCAATGCGGTCGATTTGGTCAATCAGCTGGAGCGGGAGAAGAGTCTGGGCAAAATCGGCAATCTGGCCAAGCAGCTTTGCCTTGTGGATGCGGTGATTTTAGATGAGCTGGGTTATTTGCCGTTTCCGGCATCGGGCGGTGCGCTGCTGTTTCATCTGATCAGCCAACTTTATGAGAAGACTTCTCTGATCATTACAACCAATCTATCGTTCGGCGAGTGGGTGCAGGTATTTGGTGATGCAAAGATGACGACCGCTTTACTGGACCGGGTTACCCATCATTGCGACATCCTGGAGACTGGCAATGATTCCTACCGCTTCAAACAGCGCAAAAACCGCCCTCAGCAAACAGAAAAAGTGGAAATTATTGGACGCTGACTAGTGGAAAGTATTGGACGCTGATTGACACGTATGGTGTGGCTGCTGGAGCAAGACAAGCTGGCGATTCTTACCCAGTTGATGTTGCGCGGGATTCAAACAGCTGGCGAAATCCGGAGCCGCAGTGCAAGGCAGCATGATTTTTCCTCGATTGCTGAAGTGGAATCCGGACTGCAGTTTTTGATAGATAAATATCCTCCTCTGGTCGTCTGCTTGCCTAAAGCGCCGGGAACCAAAGAATTCCGTTATGCACACTTGCTGGCTGGAGACGATGTCTTGATGCATCAGGAAATTGCTGCTGGTTTTGCTGCCGGGAGCGTGATTGCAGAATCAACCAGGCATGATCGGGTGGGTCAATTGGAGGAGGAGGTAGTGCGGTTGCGGCGCGAAATCGACTCGTTGACTGAACAGTTCGAGACTTTCAAAAGGCAGTTTGAATAAGCGCATGCAAATTGCTGACTATTTGAGGTATTTTTCTAAGTTCTATACGTAGCGCAGTATTTTTAGTTCCCGCTTATTTTATATGCGGGAACTATATGAATTTTATGCATACCCCCCCCATAAAATTAATCTTGGAACGGAATTTATGAACTTATTTCCTCTTCGATATTACAACGCCTGATTTGCCCATTTTCATAAATTGCAATCCAGTCGCCACGCTGCGTCTTCGTATCGGTATCGAGATCCCAGTCAGCTAATACATATCTGACGCGCGGTTTACCGTCAATGAAAGATTCATGGCGTGCAGGCCGGTGCGTGTGCCCATGAATCATCAGCGACGTACCGGTGGCATCAAATAAATCATTGATCGCCAGTGCGTTGACATCCATGATCGCCTCTGATTTTGTACTTTTTGCCTGACAACTATCGTTGCGCAAGCTGGCAATTATGGTCTTGCGTTGTGATAACGGTAGCGCCAGAAAACTTTCTTGCCATTGCGCTTGCCTGACTTGCCGGCGAAACGCCATGTAAGTTGTATCGTCAGTGCATTGTGCATCGCCATGCGCTAGTGTGATGCGATGACCGCCGATGTCGGCGATAAACGGATCCGGCAGCAGCGTCAAGCCAGCTGCGCTGGCAAACTTGGCGCCCACCAGAAAATCACGGTTGCCCGCGATCCAGAGTACTTTGACGCCGCTATCGCTAAGCGCACGTATCGCATCCACCACGGTTTTGTTATAAGGATCCTGCACATCATCATCGCCGGCCCAGTATTCAAACAAGTCGCCCAGTATGTAGAGCTCTTTCGCTTGCGTGGCATGCCGTTTAAGGAAGGTGAAAAATGCCTGAGTAGTGTGCGGGTGCGACGGGCTGAGGTGCAAGTCGGAAATAAAAAGCGCAACCGTCAAAGGTTGCGCCATTGAAGAGATTGTCATCATAAAATGAATTGCAGGAAAGAACTGAGCACGATGAGAAAGGTTAAACCAGCTCTGCTTTTTCAATGACGACGTCTTCAACCGGAACGTCAGCATGTCCGCCTGCTGCACGAGTGGTTTTGACAGCCCTGATTTTGTCAACTACATCCATGCCTTCGACTACCTTGCCGAACACGCAATAACCCCATCCATCCTGGCCAGGATAGTCGAGAAAGTCATTTGCCTTGAGGTTGATGAAAAATTGCGCTGATGCCGAATGCGGATCCGAAGTGCGAGCCATGGCAACTGTGTATTGGCCGTTCTTCAAGCCGTTTTTAGCTTCGTTCTCGACGCGATCGTTAGCAGGCTTTTGGTTCAGGCCGGGCTCGAAACCTCCGCCTTGAATCATGAAGCCGTCAATCACGCGATGGAAAATGGTGCCATCATAATGGCCTGATCGAACATAATTAAGGAAATTTTCCACCGTTTTCGGTGCTTTTTCGGCATCCAGTTCAAGTTTGATATTGCCGTGATTGGTGATAAGCATGACTGCCATAAAAGTCCTTTTTACATGAATTAATGGATTTTTTCTGATTTTGCGAATATCGAATCGCTTACTTTATACGCACAGCGGACTCAATGATGACGGGTTTAGTGGGGACATTCTGATGCATGCCCTGGTCCGAAACAGGCACCGCTTTTATCTTGTCGACTATTTCCGTACCTTTGATCACTTTGCCGAAAACCGCATACCCCCAACCGTCTTGGCTTGGATAATCCAGCGGCCGGTTATTGTTGGTATTTATGAAAAATTGCGCGGTGGCAGAATGGGGCGCGCCTGTGCGTGCCATAGCGATGCTGTACGTTACGTTTTTGAGGCCATTTTTAGCTTCATTTTCAATCGGTGCGCCAGCAGGTTTCTGCTGCAGGTTCCGATCAAAACCGCCACCCTGAATCATAAAATCTTCGATTACGCGATGGAATATCGTGCCCTGGTAATGGCCGTTTTTGACATATTGCAAAAAATTGGCAACGGATTTCGGTGCTTTTTCTGGATAAAGCTCAAGTACGATCTCGCCCATATTGGTTTTCAGCGAAACCTGAGGCGTATCTGCAGCATGAGCCGCACCGAGAGTTCCGCTAAAAGCTAATCCGGCAAGAAAAGTGCAAAAATAACGGCGGGCATGTTGCATTGAAATTTCCTTAAAGGTTGGATTCATAGATAATTTTCCACTGTAGTCCTTCTTTGGACCAGTATTGGCGTTTACGGATCAATTTTTTCGTTTTACCAATCGAGATCTCTTGCGTGAATGTTCCTACAATCAATTCATCGTGGCCGGGATAGCGGAACAAGGTGATGTCACGAAGCTTGCTTGTGCGTCCATTACTGCCAAAAAGCGATTCCTGATTCTTGGCCAGCCATGCTTTCAAATCGTCTCCCAGTTCGGATTTGAATTTTTTTGAATAGTTCGTGCTTAGCCGCACTGTTTCATTGCTTTCTGCGTCATGATGCCATTTGTCGATCATTTTAACGGCAGCATCTCGTTCCAGCTGCCATTTGGCTTTACTGATGAATTCCACCTGATCGCTGATAACAACCGGTGTTTTTCCGATTTGCACGGAGGTAAAAAGCTGTTCTATATCAGGATTTGTCAGGACTACGCAGCCATCCGATGCCAGCGGCGGCCGGCTGTAATTATCTGCTGGAGTACCATGGAGCCAAATTCCGGAGCCTTTGCGCCCATTCATTCTGTCCCAATCGTTCGGGTAATTGATGGGTAATGCACCGGCGCCGTAGAAATCCGATAATTGAGACTTGACCAGATGGCTGGTAATGTAATAAATACCGATCGGTGTTTTTTGATCGCCTTCCTTGGTTTTATGTGTGCCAAGCTTGCCATGTGTAACGTAATAATCGGCGCGCAATTGTAGTTGCTGCCCGTATTTTTCATAGACATATAGGCGTGAATTTTTTGCATCCACAACCAGCACATTTTTTTGCTGGTCCATGAGTTGCAGCACGGAGCGCGGCATAAAATCAAGAGGCGGCCGTTTGCGTAACGATTTCAGACGCATCAGTGCTTCTTCGCGCAAGTCTTTTAATTTTTCATCCGGGGCATTTTTGAGCGCTCCGAATGTTCTTACTGCACTTGTGTGCATCATCAGCAAATCACCGCGTATCAGGTGACCCAACCGGAAGTTTGGATAAATACTGACCAACTTATCCGCTTGCGCTTGGGCTTCCTTGAGTCGATTGGCGGACAAAGCCTCATACACTGCAATAAGTAGGGTATCGGGGTCTGGTTTCTCGGAGATTACTGTGGCCTGATTCGGGGGCGGTGCAGCCAACCTCGTAGCCGCCCACCCTGACTCGAAGGGCAAACAAATAAGCGCTGAAAATAAAATGCGCCCGACAATTGTGGGGCGCGAATATAAAACAGAATACCGCATTAGCTACCCGTTCGCTCCTGTTTGATTTGCCATTTCCCGCCTTGTTTTGTCATCAACAAAGTTTTGCCGCTGTCAGAAGTGAATGTATTGGATTTATAGCTCTGCCGAAATTTTACGGTTGCCGAATCACCATTTAAGGTTACCTTAGGAGAGCCGATTTTGATGCTAATGCGATTCTTACCCTCAATCCGGCTGCGCCTTTCCTCGGACCATGCCTTGCGTGACAAGCCTTGGGGAGTCTGAAAATCATTGCTGTATGCGCCCAGATACCCTTTTATGTCTTGAGTGCTCCACGCGCTCGCCCATTTGTTGACCGCGTTGAGAACGCTGTTGATCTCGGCATTGTCTTTGGCTGCAGGACTTGGCACAGCATTAGCAAGAGATTCAGATTTTTTGGGAGCCGCAGGTATAGGAGGAGCAGCTTTCGTAATTGGCGCAATATTGAGGCGCTCCTTTGGCGGGTCAGGAGGTTCTGACGGCGCAGGTTTTGCTGTGGTGGTTACCGGCGGGGGAACAACCGCAGCAGCAGGTTTTGTCACCACGGCGGCGATGCTGTATCTTTTTGTAAGGCGCCCGCTGTGACAGTCGCAGTATTATTTACCAAAGTACGAACAAGTATCAGTTTGGATTTTGCAGCAGTATTGCTTGTGTCGAGCTGCAGTGCTTTGTCATATGCCTGACTTGCCAGTTTGGCATATACATCACCCAGATTTTCATGCGCAGTGGCATAAGTCGGATTGGTACTAATTGCCATTTCCAGCGCAGCACGGGATTTTTCATATTGATTTGTCGCAGCAAACAACACGGCAAGATTATTGTAAGGTTCCGGCGACCGTGGGAAGTCTTCAGTTAATTTGGTAAATACGCTGATTGCTTCCGCTGATTTATTTTGTTCTGTAAGAATTAACCCTTTCAAGAACCGCATTTGTGCGTCTTTTGGCTGCTTGGCTAGATACGCATTCGCTTTGGCAAGGGCTTCGCTGTATTGCCCCCTGCGTTAATTTCCCGACTTCAGCATAATTGTTAGCAAGTACAGGCATCGCATGAAGCGCGGCCACCATCCCCGAAAGGGTAAGGGTTCGCCTTAAAACACGATTGATGGGCAGATTCAGAGACCGGGGAGGGGTAAAAAACATGGATTTATCAATGTTATACTTCGACGAAAAAGTCATTCTATCAAATAAGCATTATTAATCTGGGAAAAGCAGGTGGCCTGATTATTACTTCGATAACTTCATGAAATTATTGTGAATTTTGATATTTAAACTGTTCATCGCATCGGTAAGTGTGGTAAGTGCACGATAACAATATTTTTCCAGCCGTTAACGTTATTTTTGTTTCTTTGATAAAACTATTTTTCTGAATGTGACGTTTTCCTGAGCAGGGCACGGGATTTGCAGAATATAGCTCATGCTCACGCAATAGTTTGTTCCTGCGATGGCAAACATCTTCGATAAAAAATTGTGGAATTCCGTTTGGCTAAAAATCCGAAAAAGCATGCGCCTACGTTTATCTAATTATTTTTTAGCTTTAGAAGGATTTCGGCGATCCTCGTAGTAATGTCGTTCAATGCGCTTTAGATGAACAGGCAGTGCTATGCATACACTTTCGACTGAAATACATACCTCAATGATTACCCAAAAGATTTACAACACGCTTGCGCGTGAAAAGCAGGCTTTTACTCCTATCGTGCCTGGCAAAGTCAGCATGTATGTTTGCGGTATGACGGTGTACGACTACTGTCATTTGGGGCACGCCCGAGTGATGGTGGTATTCGATATGGTTCAACGCTGGTTGCGAGCATCCGGCTATACCGTTACGTATGTGCGAAATATTACTGATATCGATGACAAGATTATCAAGCGAGCGGTAGAAAATGGAGAAACCATTTCTGAATTGACCAATCGATTTATCAAGGCAATGGATGAGGATGCGGCGGCGTTAGGAGTGCAAAAACCTGACTATGAGCCGCGTGCCACACAATATGTGCCCCAGATGCTGGGCATTATCGAAAAACTGGAAGCAAATGGCCTCGCATATCGGGCTGTAGATGGCGATGTCAACTTCTCTGTACGAGATTTTGTCGGCTACGGCAAGCTCTCCGGAAAATCTTTGGATGATTTGCGTGCGGGTGAGCGGGTCGATTTAAATGTGGGTAAGCGCGACCCGCTGGATTTCGTGCTTTGGAAAGCAACAAAAGCAAGCGAGCCCGATGAAGTCAAATGGGACTCACGCTGGGGTAAGGGGCGACCGGGATGGCATATCGAATGTTCTGCCATGGCAGAACAGATTCTGGGAGAGCAATTTGATATTCATGGTGGCGGGCAGGATCTGCAATTTCCTCATCACGAAAACGAAATTGCGCAATCAGAAGGCGCGCATCGACATCAATTCGTTAATTATTGGATGCACAACGGATTTGTGCGTATCGATAATGAAAAAATGTCGAAGTCCTTGGGTAATTTTTTCACCATCCGTGAAGTACTGAAGAAATATGATCCGGAAGTGATTCGTTTTTTTATTCTTCGTGCACATTATCGTAGCCCTTTGAATTATTCCGATGCGCATCTTGATGATGCAAAGGGCGCATTGACGCGTCTTTATACAGCGCTTAAAGATTCTACTTCCGACCAATTGCCGTTGGATTGGCAAGAGCCGCATGCAATTCGTTTTGCCGAAGCAATGGCTGATGATTTCAATACGCCGTTGGCAACAGCCATTTTGTTTGAATTGGCAAACGAACTTAACCGCGGAAAAAATCCTATAGTAGCGCGCCAATTGATAGGGCTGTCGGCTACGATGGGATTGTTGCAACGTGAAGCAGAGGATTTTTTGAAGGGACGCGTTGCAGCAGGCGATGATGCCTGTGAGCGTAGCGCATCGTCACTATCCGAAGATGACATAGAATCCATGATCCATACACGGATTGAAGCAAAAAAAAGTAAGAATTTTGCAGAAGCGGATCGTATTCGTGCAGCACTATTAAGCAGCGGAATCGTATTAGAAGACAAAGCCGGCGACATCACCCAATGGCGTCGTTCATGAGCAGCATAAACAAAATAATGATGCCAGACGTTCCTGCCTACTGGCTGGAAGCTAAAAGCGAGTTAATGAAACGCGACCGTATTATGAATCGCTTGATTCCACAATTTGGCGATTTGCATTTAGTAGGACGAGGAGAACCCTTTACGACCTTGGCGCGTTCGATCATCGGGCAACAAATATCCGTTAAATCTGCAGAAGCAACGTGGCAAAGATTCTTGTCTGCATGTCCAAAATGTTCCCCTGCGCAAGTCATCAAGATAGGAAATGAAGGACTGTCCAGTTGCGGGTTGTCCAAGCGAAAAACGGAATATATTCTTGATTTGGCTGAGCATTTCAAAGAAAAACGCGTACATGCCGATAAATGGGTTGAAATGGATGATGAAGATGTCATCGCAGAGTTGATACAAATTCGCGGTATTGGCCGCTGGACAGCGGAGATGTTTTTGATATTTAATCTGCTGCGTCCGGATATCTTACCTTTGGATGACTTGGGGTTGCTCAAAGGCATTAGTGTGAATTATTTTTCAGGCGAACCTGTTTCACGTAGCGATGCTCGTGAAGTTGCCGCCAATTGGGAACCTTGGCGTACTGTAGCTACGTGGTATTTGTGGCGTAGCTTGGATCCTGTGCCAGTAGAATATTGAATCCGCCTTCAGTGGGCGTGACAAGGAAATACGATGAGTAAAATAACATTTCTCAATTTCGAGCAGCAAATTGCCGAACTTGAGACAAAAATCGAAGAGTTGCGCTTTGTGCAAGATGACTCGGCTGTTGATATTTCCGAAGAAATTGATCGGTTATCAAAAAAAAGTCAGCAACTGACCAAAGATGTTTATGCGAAGTTGACGCCGTGGCAAGTATCGCAAATTGCACGGCATCCGCAACGTCCGTATACGATGGATTATGTAAATGAGATTTTTACAGATTTTCATGAATTGCATGGAGATCGGACGTATGCAGATGATTTATCTATCGTTGGCGGATTAGCGAGATTCAATGGTCAAGCCTGCATGGTGATTGGCCATCAAAAGGGGCGTGATACCAAAGAGCGCGCATTGCGCAATTTCGGAATGCCCAAGCCAGAAGGGTATCGCAAGGCGATGCGTCTGATGAAATTGGCGGAAAAATTTGGTTTGCCAGTGTTTACTTTTGTTGATACGCCTGGAGCATTTCCCGGCATCGACGCCGAGGAGCGCGGGCAGTCCGAGGCGATAGGCCATAATTTGTATGTAATGGCGGAGCTTAAAGTTCCCCTCATTGCCACGATTATCGGAGAGGGAGGGTCGGGCGGTGCGCTTGCTATTGCAGTTGGAGATGCGGTGTTGATGTTGCAATATGCAACATATTCTGTAATTTCGCCGGAAGGATGCGCGTCGATTCTCTGGAAAACCTCTGAGCGCGCTTCCGAGGCTGCCGAGGCGCTGGGTCTAACAGCGCATCGCCTCAAGGCAATGGGCTTGATTGACAAGATCATTAATGAACCACTGGGTGGCGCTCACCGTGATCCAAAACAAATGGCTTCTTTGCTTAAACGCGCATTAGCAGATACTTTGCGTCAGTTCCAAGGCGTAAAAACAAAGGATTTAATTGCAACACGTCATGAGAAACTGATGGGTTACGGTAAGTTCAAGGAAATTTTGCCTTCGGAGTAAGCAAGTGAATAATAATCAGGCCGCGTTACTCTACGAGGCTTTTGAATGCGCGCTGAATAATATCCTGACGCGCGTTTCTGCTTCAATCCACCCTAATGATAGTTCTATTTTTTCAGAGCCGCATCCAAGCTTGCAAAACACTTCGCTAAAACTGGCGATTGCCTATAGCGGAGGTCTTGATTCGTCTGTTTTGCTGCATTTGGCACATGTATTTTCGATCAAGTATGGATGTGAATTGTATGCATTTCATATCCATCATGGAATAAGTAATAATGCAGATGCATGGTTGACCCATTGCGAAGCGCAATGTCAACAATTGGATATTCAATTCGATGCACAAAAAATTACGCTTGAAAAATCGACCAAAAGCGGCGTAGAAGAAGCGGCCCGCATTGGCCGATATGCGGCGTTAGGTGCTTTGTGTCGCAAGCATCGTGCATCGGTACTGCTTACTGCGCATCATAGGGATGATCAAGCGGAAACTGTTTTGCTGCAATTGCTGCGCGGCTCAGGAGTGGCAGGACTGTCTGGCATGGATAGTGAAAATGTTGCTCCGGATCTATTGGGTGATGCAGAGCTGAGGATGGCCCGTCCCTTATTGGCGACATCCCGCGCAGAACTGGCAGTCTTTGCTGACAGAAATAACATTCTCTTTGTAGAGGATGAATCAAATTCCGATCTTCGTTATGCGCGTAATGCGTTACGACATACAGTGATGCCTGCACTTGAGCAAGCTTTTCCTCGTTTCCAGGAGCGTCTTGGCAGGACAGCGCAACATGCACAGTCGGCCCAGCGGTTATTGATTGCATTAGCCGAGCAGGATTTGCAAAATTGCCAGGATGGTGATTGTCTGGATGTTAGGCAGCTTAGGCAGTTAAGCTCGGACCGGGCCTATAATTTATTGCGGTATTGGTTCTGTTCGCGCGGCGTAAGAATGCCCTCTACCGCTTGGTTGAGCGAAATGTTAGTGCAATTATTGGAAGCCAAGGACGATGCACAATTGTGTGTCACGCACGCTGATTGTCACATTCGCCGATATCGTGACCGCATATTCATGACACCAAAACTCGATGAGGATGGCTTGTCGGTAGCGCCCGCGCCGTTTCGTTGGAACGGTGAACTCCAGATTATGTTTCCGGCCTATAGCGGCGTTATGCATTTTGAGGCGTCTGTGCAGGGAGTGGATGCGGATTGGTTACGCAACGAAAAGTTGACGATTCGATTGCGCAGCGGGGGAGAGCGTTTAAAACTAGCAGTAAATCGTCCGACAAAAAGCTTGAAATATCATTATCAAGCTGCCAATGTCCCAGCGTGGGAGCGCATGCGGCTGCCTATTATTACTGCAAGCGATGGTACGGTCCTGTTTGCATCCGGTGTTGGCATGCATTGCCATTTTTTTCAAGATGCACCAAGGCAGAAAATTTCATTGCGCTGGCAAGCGGACAACATTTAATCTTTTTATTGGGGCTTTTTCACAGAGTGTTCACTTGTCATTTTGCGTTGCAGCATGTAAAGTTAAAAGTTATTTTTGCATTTTCCCACTTTTCAAGTCAACTTTTTAATTCTCATGGCCTTAATCGTTCATAAATATGGTGGTACCTCGATGGGCTCACCGGAGCGCATCAAAAATGTAGCCCGACGCGTTGCAAAGTGGCATGACGCCGGACATCAAATCATTGTGGTTCCTTCTGCCATGTCGGGAGAAACCAACCGCTTGATTGGTCTTGCCAAGGAAATGATGGATCAACCGGATCCACGCGAACTTGACATGATCGCTTCTACCGGTGAGCAGGTATCGGTTGGCCTTTTGTCAATGGCTTTATTGGCTATAGGTAAAAAAGCGGTTTCTTATGCGGGGTGGCAAGTACCGATCAAGACCGATTCAGCGTTTAATAAAGCGCGTATTCAATCGATTGACGACGTCAAAGTGCGGCGCGATCTTGATGATGGGAAAATCGTTATTATTGCCGGTTTTCAAGGCGTGGATGAAGACGGCAACATTGCTACGCTGGGACGCGGGGGATCGGATACGTCAGCGGTTGCTGTAGCTGCTGCAATGCAGGCGTCCGAATGCTTGATCTTTACCGATGTGGATGGCGTCTATACTACCGATCCTCGTGTGGTTTCCGAGGCAAGGCGTTTGAAGACCGTTACTTTTGAGGAAATGCTAGAACTTGCTTCGCTGGGTTCAAAAGTTTTGCAAATTCGATCGGTCGAATTTGCCGGCAATTACAGGATGCCAACACGGGTGCTGTCGTCGCTGACTGATCCGATGATACCGCTGGAGATAGAAGCTAATTCCGGTACACTGATTTCGTTTGAGGAAGATACACATATGGAGCAAGCCGTCATTTCCGGTATAGCATTTAGTCGCGATGAAGCCAAAATTACCGTCTTGGGAGTGCCTGATAAGCCAGGTATCGCCTATCAGATTCTTGGCCCTATTGCGGACGCCAATATTGAAGTGGATATGATCATCCAGAATCAATCTGTAGAGGGCAAGACGGATTTTACCTTTACGGTGCCCCGTAACGAATATATCAAGGCAATGAATGTCTTGAACGAAAGTGTTAAAGCGCATATTGGTGCCGCCAGCATTGTCGGAGACACCAAGGTGTCGAAAGTTTCTGTGGTCGGAGTCGGCATGCGCAGCCATGTGGGCATTGCTTCGCAAATGTTCCGCACCTTATCGGAAGAAGGCATTAACATTCAGATGATTTCCACGTCAGAAATCAAGATATCGGTTCTGATTGACGAGAAATATATGGAGTTGGCTGTGCGAGCTTTGCATAAGACTTTCAATCTGGAAAATGCATAAAAACGTAAGAATAGTTTTTAAAGCATAGATATCTTGACCAAATGCATTCCAGAAGATATGATCCTTTCCTTTGTCGCAGCGGGTAATTATTACCGCTAAGACGTGGAGACTTGGCCGAGTGGTCGAAGGCACTTCCCTGCTAAGGAAGCATATGGGCTTAAACCTGTATCGAGGGTTCGACTCCCTCAGTCTCCGCCAGTTTTTAGTAGTTTGCGGCTGTAGCTCAGCTGGATAGAGTACTTGGCTACGAACCAAGGGGTCGTGGGTTCGATTCCTGCCAGCCGCACCAGTATTGGAAATAAAAATGGATTGGCTTTTGCCAATCCATTTTTATTTGATTGATTTGTGTAGTAATTTTTTTCTGTTTTGATTATTTTTATTTTCAGGATAGTAAAGAATGATGTCTTCGGAATAATCGAACTTGTAAAAACTTTGTTCTTTTAATCTAAAAATATCATGCTATAATCTTGTTTTTCGCGGCTGTAGCTCAGCTGGATAGAGTACTTGGCTACGAACCAAGGGGTCGTGGGTTCGATTCCTGCCAGCCGCACCAGTATTTAAGCCGTTAGTGACGTGAGTCGCTAACGGCTTTTTTACATTCAAATACAGGAAACGCAAAAGTACTGTGTTGTTGTTCGTTTTAAGCGGGTTTCGGATTTTCGAGGGGCGCGCCTAGCCCTGATGCTTTTGAACAGCCGGATTGCAGTATTGACTGTTAATGTCGCAGATGCCTAGTGTGCATGTGCATGCATCCGGCGAAACTGATTTTTACTGGTAGCGATGTTTTGTCATAGCAAAAATGGCCATCACACGCAGCATAATCGCCATCTGC
>Ga0366799_1018_pt1 | contig 35462 bp, 33 predicted proteins | sample BONcelN113001E13_FD_207028 | JGI IMG/M metagenome (GOLD analysis project Ga0366799, IMG submission 207028) | Enriched cells from coal bed in the Powder River Basin, Montana, United States - BONCAT cells N11 rep3 HSBNCT.N11.300.1.E13 ...
ACGCCTACTTCGGCCTTGGCCCAACGGACTACCCCGTGAACATCAACCTGAAGGACAGGGCGAGCAGCAAGCGCCATGAGCTGAGCAAGGTCGGCTGGCCCATCGGCACCGCCTGCGAACCACAAGCCGGCCCGCTGTGGTGCCCGTGGGACCGCACCTGCGGAGTCATCGGACCACAAGGCTCCGGCAAGACCCTCGACCTGCTCACCCCGGCACTGCTCGCAGCTCCCGGTGCCGCGCTAGTGACGCTCACCAAGACCGACGATCTCCTGCTCACCATCACTGCGCGCAGCACCGAGCACCGACCCTGCGTCGTGCTGGACCCGTTCGGGCAGGCAGACGGGCTCCCCGAACTGATCTGGGACCCGATCGCTGGCTGCGTTGACCCCATCACTGCGGCTGAATCCCCGGATCGGCCTGACCTTGACTGCCACTCCGGTGACGGCAATTCGTTCTCCGATGGCAAGGTCATACGGAAGCCTCGCCGAGCGCGCCTTGTCAGAAGGACCTATCAAGCCTCGGACGTTACCTCGTCGCATCTGGTTCGCCACCGCCGTGACTGGCAGCGCCAGATCGGAGGGGTGGACTCTGCCGTCGCGGATGACGAGCAGGAGGCGCCTACCGATTGTGCTGGCGGGGTGGAGCGACCGCCGCATTGCCGGGATCAGTGCTTGGGCGCGACATCGCGCGTCGGCCATCTGGGCGTTGATGGCCTCTTGGTGCTGGTGGAAGGACGGGCCACCGATAAGGGCGTTGCGGACCAGGAATCTGGTGCCGGGCCTATCGATCGATGACGAGGTGACGGGGGTCCAGCCACAGGCTGTGATCACGGCCCAGGTGGTGGCTACGACCATTTCGAGGTCCCAAACTTCGGGGTTCTGCGCCGGGTGAAGCTTCTCGTTGGGGCTGCTGGTCATGATCTCCTCCTAAGAGTGGCGGGTGGGTAGAGGTCGGGTCGGATGACCGATCGGACACGGCGGAGCCGCGCGGGTCCGAGGATGTCTCTCGCCTGGGCCGGCGTGGCCATGCCCCGCAGGCGACCCGGACCCCACCGGCGCAGAGTCCACACCGCCAGGGCGAACGCGATCACGGAGAGGACGATTTCGACGATGATGATCCAGCCGACGACTGCTGCCGGTGTGGCCGGCGGGGTCGGTGATGGTATGAGGCCGGCGATCGGGTTGCCGGCGAGGACAGCGGGGATGCTGGTGAAAAGTTGGCGTCCGTGTGGCCAGTGCCAGCCGGCGCCTGCAGCCCAGTTCGCGACGCTGCGTCCGAACTGGATGCCCAGCGCAGCGAGGGCCAGGAATATGGAAGCTGAGCCAACAGGGATCTCCCAGGTCAGCGGGTAAGGGTCGCGGAGGCGGTCGGTCTGGAGCACGACACCCCCTAGATTGCGATGCCAGGTGCGGGAGGGCGTCGGGTTTCCTGCTCGGGTCGGGCGCCGCCGCCCGGCGAGGTAATGGGTCCCCAGCGCCGTGTGGTGGTGTGATCACGCCGGGTGGACAAGGCATCGCGGACGAGCGGGTCGGCGTCTGCCAGCAGCGCATCGCGCATGGAGTTCCAGGCCGAGGGTGGCACGACGTGGTCGATGAGTCCTTCCAGGAGGCGTCCCGGATGGGTGCCCCGGGCGTGGGAGTCGCTTTGGAGTGAGCGGTGCAGGGCGATCGCTGCGCTGGCGCCGTCACCGCTGATCCAGCCAGCCATTCCTGCCAGGAAGAGCGGGGAACTCGAGCCGTGAGCCGGGCTCAATTGAACGACTGACTGCCACAACTGAAGGTGCCGCGAAGCGCTTTCCGAGTCGATGCACAGCAGTGCCAATTGCCTGACGACCGGGTATTGAACCAGGACCATCAGCTGAATCGCTTCACGCGTGCTGATGGCTGGACCGGGCCTTGGGATGTCGTCGAGATCGTCGCGTGGCGCTGGCGGCAGGTTGCGCTGAATCAATTCGTGGGCGTGCGCCACGAACTGGCTCATGTTTGTCGATCTGGGAAGGCTCGCCAGCGCCGCGCCGAGTTGTTCACCGAGTTCGCGACTTTCGGGTGGGCTGACGAATCGGTTCTCGAGGTCGGCGCGGCGGTCCAGCCGCTGGAGGCCGGAGTAGATCACAGCGGTGGCGACAGTTCCGTTTGGGTCGGTCGTGCCAGTGGTGCCGTCGGGCAGGTACCAGGTGTTGCCATCGACCAGCATGGTCGGGCAGTATCCAGGCAGGGCAGCGCTACAGCGTCGCAAGGCCTCCCAGCCGGTCTCGTGGTCGGCGGTGTAGGCCAAAGCAAGCCCCGTCGCGTTGGGGAAGCGGGTCCAAATCCGATCAACGAGGCCCTCGACGGCACCCTCGCCTGCGATGTCGCCCAGATCGACTCGTGCAGTGACTTCGACCCGGCCGTGCCGGAGGGCGACGACCACAAGCGACTCCTCGGGAGTGAAGCCCACCAAGTACGGAATGAGCTGGGCAGCCTCGTCGGCATCTCTGATGTGGATGACGTCCTTTTTCTCTTTCATAGTGATCCTCCTTAGCGAGCGACGGCGTAGTGGTTTCAGTCCTTGAGGTTGCCGATGCGCCAGAACTCGTACAGGTTGTGCCCGGCGAAGTCGGTGTAGCGGTAGATGCGGACGCCGCGCCCGCGGGCCTCCCAGCTCGTGTGGCGCCCAGGATTGAAGACGAGCATCACGTGGCCGGCCTTATGGGGGCCGCGCCAGGTATTGGTGAACACCAGATCGCCGGGGCGGGCCTGGGAGGGGGGCACGCGGTAGGCGTTCTTGTGGGCCCACAGCCGCATGGATTCGGCGGTGCGCGGGAGCCGGATGCCTATCTGGCGGAACGCGGCACCGACGAATCCGGAACAGTCGTAGCCGCGCGGCCCGGTCCCGCCCCAGACATAGGGCTTGCCCTTTTGCCTGGAAGCCCAGGCGAACATGCTTGCCACCCGCCCGGAGGTAAGCGGCGGCAGGTCGGGGTTGCCGTCGCCGATGCCGTCGCCGCAGTCTTCCCGGTCGCCGGCCACCAGGATGCTGCCGCCCCGGCCCTCGAAGCTCCACGAGTAGTAGAGGACGTCGTTGCGGTAGCTGATCGAGTGGTTGTAGGCCCACAGTGCCTTGAGGACGCCCTGTGCGCCGCGGGTCAGCCCGGATTCGACCAGATAGTTCGCCGCGGAGTAGATGCTGTCGGCGTCGTTGTGGATGTCCCGGCGTCCGTCGTGGTTGCCGTCGACGCCGTAGGCGGAGAACGTGCGGGGCATGAACTGCATCAGGCCTTGGGCGCCGGCGGAACTGGTCTGGTTGTTGCGGCCGTGCCGGGTTTCGGCCATCCCGATGCCAGCGAGCAACTCCCATGGCACCAGGTATTTCGTGGCAGCCGCGAGGTACAGCTTCTTGACCCCGGCGGGGATGGTTTGTGCGGGGCTGGTCAATGATTGGTGGCGCGGCGATCCCCACTTGGGTAGTTCGAAGCCGACCCCGTCCTCCTCGCCGCCGCTGACGGCGACGTTGGTTTGGTCGGGATAGGCCGAGCACGGGTCGATGCGGATCTGTTCGGCCACCGCAGGGGCGACCACGGCCGCAGTGATCGCGACGGCGCCGAGGGGGACGCCTACCGCGACGACAAGTATTGGGGCGAGCAGCCAGGCGAGGAGTTTCATGACTACACCGCGCCGATCAATCGTTGGTTTGTGAACGCGATTTGCCGCTCTGCTGGATGCAGGAGAGTCGCGACCTTGAACAGCTTCTCGCCCACGATCCACAGGGCGCGTCCGGGTGCTTGGCGGCACCAGTCAGTGACGATGTTGACGGCGATGTCGGGCAGCCCCAGCAGAGCTTGGAGCTCCTCTGCGACCCCTTGGTCCTGCCCGTGGAGGATTTTGGTGTCGGCCAGGTGCAGCATGTCCTTAGCGATCGCCGCGGCCTGGGAGCCGGCGTCCCCGGCAGACAGCAGGTCGGAGGGTTTGTGGGCTATCGCGAACTGGATGTCTCCGTCGCGGCGGGAGAGTCGAAGGTCGGCGTCGAAGCTCTTGACTGCCTCCACGCCGAGCCGGAGCTGCTTCCAGGACTCGTCGCGAATCACCACCCGCATGTCGCCGGGTTCGGCGATCTCCCGCATGGCCCGCCCCCAGGAGTTGAGACACATCAACGCCATGCCAACGGCCTCGTCCCCCAACGGCTCGAGACGTGACAAGGACAACGACTGGATGGGGGCGGTCCAGTCGAGGGCGATGGTGGTGTGGGCGTCAAAGAGGCCCCGCAGGCTGCCGCCTACGAGCTGGCCGAGCGCGTCGCGCAGCAGCCGGGTCTCGTCCAGGAAGTGCCGCAGCGAGGCATAGCGGCACGACTCGACCAGCCCGATAGGTGGGTCGTCGAGGAGTCGCCACAGCTGCGGGATCGTCGTTTCTACCAGCAAAGTGTTTCCGGTGGAGTGCCCGGTGAGCAGGCGCAGGGCCGCGTCCAGCACGATCTCCTCCGATGGTCCGAACGGGACGGGCCGATCGCCGATCTTTTGCGAACCGACCAGTCCGCGCAGCAAGGTGAGCCAGCGGGCGAACACGATCGCCGAACGCCGCTGCACCTCAGCGGCGTCCAGGCCGTCCCAACCCTGGCCGAGGGGTCCGAACGCGAGCGGGTTGATGCGCGTTGGCAGGCCTTGGCCGATGGCGATCGGCTCCACACCGAGGGCCCGGCACAGCGGCTCGTACTCGTCCTTCGGGTCCCCCAGCACCAGCACCCGGTAGCCGAAGCCCATCATTCGAAGACAGAACGCCTTTACCGTCGCCGACTTGCCCATGCCGGGTTTGCCAAACGTGAACAGGTTCGGGTTGCTGACCGGAATGTCCGGGTCGAGCACCCAGCCATTCGGGTCAGCGAAGAACGAGGCCCGGGAGAAGTAGTCGATCCCCATCTGGGCTCCACGCGGCGGTAACCCCTGGCTGGCGACCAGCGGCCACAACACTGGCGCCTGGTCCGAGGTCATCCGCCACACCGACACCGGCACTCGGGAGGGCGACCAGCCACGATTTCGAGACCGCGCACCGCGAGGCTCGGCCGCACTGAACAGCCGCTCCTCGCGCTCGACCCTGTCGGGGACGGAAGTTCTGGGCAGGTCGTGACCGAAGTCGGCCAGAAGCCGATCGACGCCTCGTCCGGCAGCTGCGTCCTTTGTTCGCATCTCAAGACCTCCGTCAACTGTCGGTGTGGGTGAGGCTGATGCCGAGGGGGATGGTGCCGACAGCGAAGCCGGCGTCCTGCACCAGGTCGAGCCGCAGCGATGCGAAGCCGGCGCGACGAATGGAAGCGTCGAGGCGGCGTCCGAACTCCGCGATCCGGCAGCTCTTGGGCACCGTTACGACACAGACGGCATAAGGCCGCACCAGGGCGTTGCCCGAGGCGAGCTTGGCGTCAAGGCTGCGGGTGCGGGCCAGGACGGTCTGGTCCTTGGCGCGGGTGCGGACCCCCGCGCGGCTTCGGAGTTGTTCACCCATGTCGGCCGACCACTCCGCGTTCTGGGTCTGCCGGTCGGCGACGGACTGGGCCAGGATCGGAAAGCCCACCACCAGCGAGCGCCGCTCCCCCGGCTCGGTCGGCGTCAGCACCGGTGACAGGGCTCCGATGACCGCGCCCTTGGCGGGCAGTTTGAGAGTGGCCGCCACCGAATTCCAGGCGTCGTGGGAGTAGTGCCGAACCACCAGGTCGGCGCCGGAGGGCCCGGCCATCGCCCACGGCACATCCACGTGGACGCCCGCCTCGTCTTGGGCGGCAGCGAGTGCCTCGATGATTCCTACACGGTCGCTGGGGGCAAAGCCGGTGCGAACGGCTGCTGCGAGCTGAGGTGAGGTGAGCCACTCGACCCGGGTGACCCGCATGCCGGTGCGCAAGCTCGCTTCGACTTCGGCCATCACCAGGGTGAGGGCACGTGCGCGGCCGTCGATGCCGCGGCCGAACTCCTTGGCTTCCCGGGAGAGCCGATGCTCGGAGACGATCACGGTTACGAACGCCTCCGTGCGCACCGATGCTCGAGAGAGCATGCCGGCGAGCTGCTCGTTCACCAGCCTGGCCAGCGGTGGGGCGGACCGGTGTTGGTGTCTCGTGAGCCAATGGTCGCGTTCAGCGCCGTCGTCGGGGACGCTGCGGATCAGAAACTGGACCTCCTCGACGAGCTCCGTACGAGCGCAGGTGTTCAGCAAGATGGCCAAGCCGTGGCCCTGACTGGCGCGTTCAGCCGGGTCGGCCAACGCCAAGCCGGGATAAGTGATGGCCGCTGTGACGGCCCATGTGCGTTGCGCATGGTGCTGGATGATCGCCACCCGGGTCAGGTCCGGGCCTTGCGGCGGTCCCTCGTGGATGGCCACCTGGCTCAGCACCCCGGGCAGGTCCGGGATGTTCAGGTCTTCCGCCTTGCCAGCTGAAGCGCGAGACCGGAACCGGGTCCAGCGGGCCAGGGTGCCAAAGCTGAATCCTGCGGCGGCGACCATCCAACCGGTGGCCGAACGTCCCCGGATCGGGACAACCACCAGCACTGCCACCAGCGCCCAGCCGGCCACCGCAGCTCCCAAGCCGGCCCACTGTTGCCGGTTGAGCGCCCACAACGCCGGGACGCCCGCGGCCAGCAGGATCACCAACTGCGAGCCGGTTAGGCCAAAGAAGTAACCCTGCCGGTCCTTGGCGTAGTCGCTGTAGATCGTTGCAGCCATGACCAGGTCTCCGTTCTAAAGAGCGATTGCCGCGGCCTCGGCCGCTGAGGCGCCGCCTGCGGTCGCACCGCCGGCACCGGCACCGGTGCTCGTGGACGCCGAAGTTTGGGCGGCTACGGGCTGGGTGGCCGGGGTCGGTGTCTGGGTGGTTTCAGGCGGTGCCGGATCGGGAGTCGGGGAATCGGCCTGGGCTGAGTCGTCCCCGTTGCTGCGGGCTTCACGGTTGGCACGGGCGCCGTCTGCACCGCTGCCGGTGTAGTCGGGGTAGTAGGAGTTGTGGCCGATCCCGGCCTGGTTAGTGACGTCGGCGCCGACCGCTGCACTCGCGGTGCCTACCTTGGCCATCGCCCCAATCCCGGTCGCAGCGAGCGCACCCGCGACGCCTAGGAAGGACGCTGCGGATCCGGCGGTGTTCGCGATCCGGGCGGACGTCGCTCCTTCGGTGTCGGCCTCCCCCGCCGAACGCCCGGATTCGTCAGCCTGGGTCGCGGCTGTCTCCCCCGCCGCGGGGTTCCCACGCAGCAGCCCCTGCATGCCACCGACAGAGGCCATTCCGGCGCGCATTGCCGCGCCTGATGCCGTCCCAGGATCGACGAAGGCGAGCAGTTTGAACAGCGCCAGCGGTGAGAACGACGCGATGCAGATCAGAACGACCGCCGGCACAGCCGTGGCGATCGCCTGCAGCGGACCGGCCGACTGCCCATTGGCGACGCCTTCGGCGAACTTCATGCCGATCCCGGTCACCAGCACGACCACCACGGGGGTGAGCGCGGCGGCGTGGAACCAGCGGAACGCCTTCCAGAACCAGGCGCGAGTGGTGTCGTTGGCGAGTCCCGCGGCTGCGATGGGGGTGGTGGCGACGATCACCATCAGCGCCGCCGTCCGGGTGAGCATGACGATCACGTGCGCGATGGCCGCGATCCAGACCAGGCAGCCCATCATGCCCAGAACGGTCGCGGTGGCCGCGTCGGTGATGTCCTTGCCGTCGAACGGCTTCCACGGCTGCCACGCACCCCAGCTGGTGACGTTCATCAGCGATTCCATCAGTGCCCGGGTCAGCCCCGAACAAGCCGCGGTGACCGCCACGGTGTAGCCGATCCACCCGCCCCACACGATTGCGAACTGCGCGAGCCCCACAAGAACGCGGGCCAGGCCCTTCCCGTCGCGGCGGCCGGCGGCGATCCCGATCTGGACGACGGCCATCAAGATCAGCACGACCCCGGCCAGCCAGAACGTCACCCGGTATAGGTCGGCGGCCGGTCCGTGTTCGGACAGGTCTGGAGTGAGCAGGGAGTCCACCCACCCCAGGACGAGACGCAGGACCCACAGGCCGCCATTCCAGATTGCCAGCATTCCGGCAGTCCAGCCGTCGACCACAATCTTGCCGGCGACAGACCCCATCAGCTCGAACGGGTTCGGCAGCGGGATCATGGCCGGCTCCCCTGCTCCGGAGTCCAGGACAGCCAGCCGGCGCTACGGGCGGCCTTCGAGCCGGGCCACGCTGAGGGCGCCTTCGCGGGCTGGGCGCCGGCGCCAATCTGCCAACGCTCCCCCGTCCACTGCATCCGCTGGCAGCTAGCCCAACCCATTCGGTAGCTGGTCTGGATCGTCGACTCGACGTCGAGCAGTACGCACGCCAGCACCCAGTCCGGCCCATCGACGCCCTTGACGAGACCTCCGGCCGGCGCCACCTCGACCATCGTGGTGGCGTCCTTGCTCGCGCCCTGACGGGCACCTCGCAGGAACGCAGTCACGTTCTGGGTGAGGTCCCACTCTTCGAAGCTCGGACCGCCTGGCTGCACCCAGGCCGAGTGCACCTCGCGGGCCTGCGGAACGCTCATCTGCTCCAACACCGATGCATTGATCGCTGCGAGTTGGGCCACCGCACCTTCGGGCGTGTGGCCGAACACGGGGACTCCTGCGGGTCCGCGCCCAAGGACTGGGCCAGGGATTCGGATCGCCGGCGAGATGTCGGTGGCCGGATCGGGACGGGTAGCTGCTCCTGGATCAAGCGTGGCCATCGGAGAAGCTGCGATCAGGTCGCGCGGGTCGGACGCCGGCGCCGCTTCCTCGGTCCCCACGCTTGGGGTCGGGGTCTGGCTGCCGCCGTCCGTGAACTGGAACACAATCATCGCCAGCCCGGCGGCCAGGACGAACAGCACGACGGCAGCGCCGGCCAAGGCCAGCTGGAGTCGTTCGCGGCTCCAAGCGCCGGGTGCCTCGCTCGTCCTGGGGGTGTCTCGCGTGCGCATGTCGCTGGCCTCTAGATACAGCCGGAGCCAAGGATGCCGTCAACGATCGACGGCATCACCATGTACGCGACGGCCGCCAAGACCACGACGAAGATGGAGATGATGCCGACCTTCGAGGAGTGCGGCATATTGAAGATGCGGCCGGCAACGATGGCGCCGATGCCGATCACCACCCCAACGAGGAACAGGATGATCACCCCCCACAGCACGTAGCCGGTGATCTGGTCGGCGTACTGCTGCGCCCCGGGCGGAGCCTTGGGACAGATTTCCAACGGCGCCAGGAGCGGCATCAGGAGCGTGGTCATGGCAGAAGCCCTCTCAGCAGCAGGGAGGCGGATTGGTTGAATGAGCGCGGAAGCGCCTCGGTAGTGATGCCCGACAGTGAAAGGCTGGTGTCGTCCGGTAGGCCGACCAGCCGTCCGGCTTGGCGAAGATGTCGGGTGCGAGCGCCCAACGTGTGCTCCACGGTGTGGGGCCAGCGCCGCAGCGGGAGCCCAGTCGCAACCGCCCAACACCGCTCGAGTTCGAGCAGGGCGAGGCTGCTTTCGAGTTGGCGCATCCCGGGAACGGTGGCGCGGGCCACCAGCACCACTCGCGGGCAGGATCGGGCGAGATCGGCGAGCGAGCCGTTGCAGGCAAGCACGCTGCGAACGTCCCACCAACAGTCCACGACGCTCACACCGCCGGGCCAGCCAGGGACTGGTGTCGGCAGACCGTCAGGGGTCATCACCTGATCGCTGCGTCGCTGAAGCCTGACCTCGCCGCGAGAACCCTCAACCCAGCCGTTAGCGGCTTCACCAAGCTCCGCGGTGCTCGCTCCGGCCAAGCCTGAACAGGCGCCCGGGGAGCATTCGACGACCCGGCTACGCCCAGCGGAGTGCGCGAGCAGCAGCGCCACCGTGGATGCGCCGACCGATCCGGCACAACCGAACACCAGGATCGGCACCTCGCCCGGGTCTGGCCGCCAAACTGCACCCACGGGCGTGCCCGCAGCGGTGACCGGAGTCGACCGGCGGCGGAACTCCCGACGCTTCAATGCCAGCACTGCCCCGAGCACCTCGCCCAGCGGCACGGGCCCCCAGCCGTCCAGCGAGGTGGCAGACGTCTCGAATCCGTTCATGGAATCTCCTTTCGCCCTTCCCTAAGCCCCAGCAGAAGGCGATCAGGACGCAATCGGCTCAACAGAATCGAAAAGTTCACTCGCGTGAGCGGCCAACGCGTCCAGGGCACGGCGGCCGCGGCGGCGCACGGAGCGAGGAGTGATGCCCAACTCCGGGCCGATCACAATGGCGGCGGCGAGCAGCGACCGCCGTGGGCTGCGGTGACGTGGATCCCGAGTTGAGGCGGCGACCATTGCCAGCAGGAGATCACGATCACTGGGCTGGATCGTGCCGTGCTCGACACCCCAGTCGAGGACGGCCAGGAGAGTCTGTTCCGAGTCCTGGCCCGGTGTCTGGCTGTCGGCCGGCCACAGCCATTCGAACAGTTCTGGCCACAGCACCGGCTCTACGCTCACCGGCTTGCGACCATCCAGCCGGGCCTCCCGCATGAGGTTTCGGCGCAGGCTCTTGCCGATGTTGGCCGCCACCCTTGAACTGGCGCGCCAGTTGACCGTCCGCACCTCGATCCACAGCTGGGACGCCACAAGTGCGTCGATCTCAGGCAGCACCCCGGTCAGCTCGCTGGCAACCTTGCCCGCGGCCGGCACCATCAACCACGCGACCACAGTGGCGGCCTCGATGTCGTCTCCGCCGTCGGCCGCGGCGAGCCGAGCGAGAGCATGCATCACCTCACCGACCTGCTTGAGGTCTCCGTGACGAAGACGGCCCCGCAGGTCGGGCACGCCCACCGAGCCGAGGATCGGGTGCCGCTCAACCCATTCCGGCCACCGCCGCTCGACAATCTCCATCGCCGTCTGGGGCGAGATCCCAAGAGCCTGTTCCACGCTCATCGTGCTGTCCTTCCGTAGGAGTGGTAGACCCACTCCAACGGACCACAGAGGCGTCCCCCTAGGGCGCGGGGGGACATCTGTGGAGGAGCATTCGCTATCCACAGATGCCGGCATCACCCCTAGCCAAGCGGGGTCCCCCAACGTCCCCCAACTCGTCGACCGGCCGTCTCGACGACACCCGCTCCCACCCCAAATCTGACCCCTGCCCGAGGAGTCCCCCTCAGGGGGACGGGCCCATCTGCTCGTGTGGCCCAACGCCTCGCTGCAGCACCTACACGGTCGGATAAGCGCCTGTCACGTGGCCGAGGGAGAACGCCGGTCTTCTCGACGTTAAGCGCAGGTCCTGGTGCGCCGTCTCGACTCCACGAATGGCACAACTCCCCCGGGCGTCGTGGGATGTCAGCTAGCCTGTCCGTGATCATCCTCACCCAGAACGGGAGCAGCTGAAACATGCCGTCGGTCAAGCCTTCCGATGTGCTGAAGTCCAACTTGGTGGCCCCGATTATCGGGCTGGTCGTGTTCGGAGTCGCAGCAGCGGCAAAAGGCGTCAAAGATATGTTCGACGCTCGATCCATCGCGAAGGAAGCGAGCCACCGGCACGAGCAGGTGCTTTTCGATCTTGAGACTGCGCGAGAGCCGGTACACGAGCGGGTAGCAGCCTATGGTGACCAGCAGTTCGAGGTAGTAGCAGTGACGCTCGGCCGATTCTCCGACTGGATCGAGGCGCACCAGATGGCGGTCAACCGGCTCGGAGCCGAGTATGCCGGTGGTGTCGAAATCGCGGTGGCGGAACTCCCGGAAATGAAGGATGAAGTCAAGCAGGTCAGGCAGTGGATCAAGGGCGGCGTTGCAGGGGCGAGTGCTGCCGTGGCCGCCCCGCAGGCTGCGCTCGCCGGGGTCTCTGCTCTTGCCAGCGCGAGCACCGGGACAGCCATTTCCGGCCTGTCTGGAGTAGCCGCGACAAACGCCACCCTGGCCTGGCTTGGCGGTGGAGCGGTCGCCTCCGGCGGCGGCGGCATGGCGGCGGGCGCCGTGATCCTGAATCTTGTCGTGGCGGCACCGGCTGTCTTCGTTGGCGGGCTGACGGTCGCGGTCGTCGGTTCCAAGCAGAAGACCAGCGCCAAGGAATTCGCCGCCGAGGTGGCCATTGCTATCGCCAACGTGGAGAGTGCGATCAGTCTGATGCCGAAGATCCTCGAGCGCGTGACGGAACTGTCCGAAATCTTGAGTGGCCTCCGGACTCGTGCCGATTCCGCAATCAGTCACCTTGAGAGCTTGACCTTCGACCCGGATGTGCACGCGCAGGACTTCCTGACCGCGCTGCAACTGATTCGAGGTATCCGGGAAGTCGTTAACACCCCAGTGCTCGACGCCGAGACTGGCGAACTCACCAACGTGTCGCTACGAGTGGTTAGGAAGTACAAATGAGCAAGGAGATTCCGGTGACCGGACCCGTTCTCGTCACGAAGAAGCTTGGTGCCGTTGTCGACCCGACCCAGATCCTTCAAATCGTGGTGGAGGTCGCCAGCGATTGGGTCAAGGAAGTCCAGCACGCGAAGACGGAGCGTGCTGATATCGCTGCTTGGGAACAAGTACAGACAGATCAGATTCGCGCTCAACGTGACGTGCTCCTGAAGGCGTTGGACCTCACTTTCGACGAACGTCGGGAGAACTTCCGTCGTATGTTCGATGGACTGGATCGGGCTATGGACACAGGTGACGCCTCCCAAGCGGCAGCCTTGCTCGAATCGATCAGTGACCTCGCTCGGACGAGTCCCTTCAAGGAGCTCGCAAACGTTCAGATCATTGCCTCTGAACTGAAACGGCCCGACCGCGTCTGGGACGTCTGAGCCGGGCCAAATGCATGAACGGACTCTGCAACGCAGAGCGCCAAGTCTGCCATCGTTAGTAGCGACCCTCGCTTGCGAGACGCGCGGATCGCAGGTTCTGGAGGGGTCCATGCCACACCGGCGCGCGGTCCCACCGATGCACGCGGCCTGTCGGGCTCAGGGCGCGGCCTGATCCCTCTTCATCCGGTTCGTGCGCTGGGCGCAGTCCAGCCGTGCGCGAGGAGCATCTCGGTCGTGCGGCGGTCGAGGGTGAGGGGGCCGTCGACGTCTCGCTGCTTGGTCACGGCTTGAGCAACTTCAGCACTCTCCCTCAGCTTGCCTTGAGCTGCCGCGGCCGCGGCAAGGTCGAGCTTGGGCATCTCCTCGTGCGGCGCAGCCTTCATCGCGATCTCGGCTGCACGCTTGGCCTTTGCGTAATCGCCGGACCGCATGGCCATGCTCGCGGCGAGATGCGCGGCGTCAACTATCGCCACAAGGAGGTGTTGGTCGTCGCGATCATCGGTCAGCCAAATGCCTCCCCGGTCCCGAATGTCCCCATACGGCGTGCCGCCAACCAGGCTCATGGCTTTCATGAAGTCGTCGACCCCCTCAGGTCCGCGAACCTGGCCACGAACCCGCAGCCGCCTGAGGAGATCGGCGTCGTACAGAAGGCCCGAGAGCCGATAGCGGCCGGTCGTGTGTCCGTCCCGACCCGTCTCCTGGGTCGCGGCCGGCAGGTAGCTCTCGCCGGAGGCTCTGTCGTTTCCAAGCCACTTGCGTACCGTGGCCAGATCGCGGCGGACGCGGCCCGGATTGGTGTCGAAGGCCTTACAGATCTCCTCGGTGGTGGCGCCGTGTGGTCTAGTCGCCAGGTAGGCGACCAGCTCGGTGTAGTACGGGCGGCGACGAGCGGTGTCCTCGTTCTCCTGACCTGCTGCCACGCGCACCTTCATCGCACCCAAAACCGCTAGCCGAGGACGATCGCAGGCTGGTGCAAACCAGGCCTCGAGGTCGGCGTCGAGACTCGGATCAGCCTGCTCGACCGCCGCTTGTGTGTCCGTCGCGACCGTCGGGGCCAGCATGGCGAGATCCTCCGTCGTGGTGGCGGCGATCCCGGTCACTGACTGGTCCGGTTCGGGGATGTTGCTAACGCCGGGTCCCTGCAACCCGTCCGGGTTCCTTGGAGATGTGAGTTCGTCACGAAGGCGTCCGGACTCATCGCAGAGCTGGCGCCACGGCTCGCCTTGAAGGCCCGCCGAGGTCGGGACGGCCGCGCCGGCCAAGTCGTCGGCTGCCTGCAGTAGCTGGACACACCCGCGGGCTTCATCAGCGGTCAAGCCGTTGCCGACGAGATCGAGGCCCAGCGACGGGATTCGGAGGCGCCCGGCGGAAGTCGCGACCAACTCAGTCCCCGTGCGCCGCTCGCCTTTGGGATCGACGATCAGGACAACTGTGCCTGTGAGGAGCGGCATGCTTCCTACGAGTTCGGTCAGTTCGTCGACGTGACCGGACTGGTCGTGGCGGGCCACTAGGATTCGGCTCATCCAGAGTTCGTCGTCAGCGTGTTCGACCCGGGCCGTAGGTGCGTTGACCGTGCCCGTGCGGTTGATCCGATCCACCATTTCAACGGCAGCTGTGAGGCTGTCGTCGATCCCGGCTCGGTCTGCGTGGTGATGGCAACGGCTCGGGTTGAGCCCGACGATCTCGTGGAACACGCCGACGAGGTCTATCTCGAGGTCCCGTGACCAGGGGTTGGTGGCGAGCTCGGCGGCAACGTATCGGGCGAGATCGTCCGTGTAGTCGACGTCGCCGGTGACCGTCAGGGTGCCAAACTGTTCGAGGTTGAGCAGCCACCAGTGGCCGGTGTCGTCCGCGCCGAGGGTGGCGAGATGCGGCCAGGGGGCCGGGCCGTCGGGTTCGAGCTCTCCAATGCTGTCCGGGTCGTCAGCAGTGGTGATCGTCCAGGAACTCACGCCGTCGAGGCGCCGCCAAGGCTCGGGAAGATCGGTGCCGTCCGCCACATGCACCGTGAGAGAGGATCGCGCCACCTCGACAGCGATGACCGGTGGAAGCCGGCCAGCGCTATCCAACGCCGCGGCGGCGAGTCGGCGCAGAGTCTCGTCCACAAACGTGACGAGGTCGGCGATCGGCCTGCCTTGGTGTCGCAGGGTCTTCTCCACTTGCGCGGTAGCAGGTGGCGGCGACGAGGTCGCGAAGCCGGGACGGCGGTGATGGTGCTGGATTGCCCGTCGACGTTGCAGGATCAGCCAGAGCCCTCCGGCCAGCAGGGCTCCGGCCCCGGCCAGGCCGGTGAGCAGCCATCCGGGTGCGTAGCCGATCTCGCCCTGCTGATCAGCATGTTCACCCGAGGTTGGAGCATCGATCTCGGAAGAGGTAGCCGTCGTCTCGCTGGGGGCTGTTCTTTCCGGTCCTGGCGTTGGCGACTGATTCTCGGGCGAGGGCACGCCGGGCGTAGCCACCACCTTTGGCTTGTCCGGCTTTCCTTCGCTCCGCGCCTCCTTCTCCCGACCCTCGCCATTCGGAATGTTGAGTTTCCATCCGATGTCGATGACGTCGGGGTCGCTCAGGTGTCCACCTCCGGGTTGGCGGACCTGCTTTGAGGCTTGATAGATGGCGGGGTAGCGGTGGGCGTCGCCGAGGTGGTCGAGGGCGATCTGGCTGAGAGTGTCGCCCTTCTTCACGGTGTAGCGCTCGAACTGCTGCCTATGAGCCTCGGCCTGCGGGCTGGGGCGATGGGAGGGCGCGTCGAGGGGTGCGGCCACCGCTGAGGGCTGGTGACCGGCGTCCGTCGGCTGGGCGAGACTGCCTTGCATGGTGATGAAAAGAGTGAGTGCTGCGGTGATGAGGCTCTGAGCGAGTCTCTGCGGGATCGAGAGGCCGCGCAGCGTGGGGACCTGGATATGCCGAACCCGGGCGATGATCTCGGTGATGACGGAGAAGGTGAGGATGGCCCAGGTGACCCAGCCGATGACTTTGACGAGGGTGAGGAAGATCGTGCCGTCATCGGGTCGCAGCAGTGCTTGCCAGATTCCCTGAATGGTCGGTTCGACGTACGGCAGCCCGACTGGTCCGACGGCGATGAGTAGGGCTGGCATCCCGAGCAGGATTAGGGCCAGTCCGATGGTGGCGGCCAGGCCGGTGGCGATGCGTCGCATTATCGTTCGCTCCCGTCTTGTGCCCGAACAAGTCGGGCGGTGGAGTTGCCGGTGACCGTGAACGGTCCGAGCCCGATCGAGCCGAGGAACAGAGGTTGGTAGCGAGCAGTGGTGGTGATCTGGAGTTGGCGTCCACCGGCTTCGGTGGTGACGGTTCCGGTCATGCCGGCGCCGGCGATGTAGGTGAGTGCGGCGCTGCGGGCACGGACGGTGTTGACCCGGGTGGTGGGCTGGCCGGACATGAGGCTGTCGGGGTCGATTTGTTGGCCGGCGATGCGGGCGGCCTGGGCGGCGATGTCGGTGGCGCGCATCTTGGCGTTGATCTGGCCGGTCAGGTCGACCGATATCCCGACGATGAGGGTGAAGGCAGCCACGATCAGGAGTGCCCAGATGCTGATCGATCCTCGCTCGTCGTGGCGCAGGTCGCGGCGTGTCACTTCGCTCATCTCCGTTCCCGGTAGGTGTCGAGTGGGCTGGTCATGGTGGCCCGGATCGTGATGTCGCCGGGCAGGCCGGGCACGGTCAGGTCGGAGAGGGCGACTCGGCAGGTGATGGTGGCCGACACCGTGGCTGGCGTCCCTGCAGGCACTGTGAACCCGGTCAGGTCGAGGTGTAGGTCGTGGGTTGAGCACGGCAATTGCTGGCGCAGACCGGCCTCGGTGGCGGTGTTGGCTGCGGTTCGGGCCCGGCTGGTGGTGCGCTCGAGGGAGGCGGCGCGTGCGGTATCGGCGGCGATGCTTTGGACGCTCTGGTGGGCGAGGGCGACGCGTCCGCCGAGGATGACCAGGCCGATGAGCAGGATCACTGCCGGTCCGATGACTGCGGTCTCGATGGCGGCTGAGCCGCGTTCGTCGCGTTTCATGTGATCCGCTCCACAGGCAGGTTCGTGGATTGTTCAAGCTTGGGCTGCCAGCCGGGGATCACGCTCAGCGTGGTGCCGGAGACCTGGACAGCGACCCTGGTCGCGGTCCGGGTGCAGCTGATCTCGGTGTGGGTGAGGACGTCGCCAAGGCTGGTGATGAAGGCGCGGGCTGCGGCTTGGCACGCGTTTGGGGTGCCGTGTTCGGCGGCGGCAGCGCGAGCGCCGGTGGTGGCGGCGGCCAGGGCGGCGTCGCGTCCGTAGAAGTAGAGGCCGGCCTGCAGCCCGGTGAACGCGATGGCGAACAAGACCGGCATCAGCACCACCATCTGGATGCTCACTGCGCCCCGCTCGTCTCGCCGCACTCGGGTGCCTCCGGCCGTCATCAAGGTGTTCTCAGTGGATGCGGGCGGCTTGGCTGTGGAGGTAGCCGTTGATGACAGCTACAACGATGGCGACGAACCCGATCGCGGCGACGCCCCACAGCACCTGCTCGATGGTGGTCGAGCCGCGCTCGTCGTGACGCAAGCGCTGCAAGCGGTATTGAGTGGTCACCGTCAGTGCGTGGAACTGGGCGGCTGCGGTGCGGGTGAGTTCGTTCATGTCGGTTTCCCTTCGATGGGCTATGTCAGGCGTTGATGAGTCGGAGCAGGGCGGGAACGAGCAGGACGCTGAGGAAGATCACGGCCGCGAGGCTGCCGGGGATGACCATGCGCTCCCCGATCTCGTTGGCTGTGGCCTGGTCGGTGGTGAGCTGGGCGTTGCGGCTGGCGGTGGCCCGGGCGCGGAGCGTGTCGTACACCGGGGCGCCTTCCTCGCCGCACAGCCGCATGATGTCGGCCAGGTCGTCCAGGTCGCTGACGCCAAGTTCGTCGGCAAGGCTGTGGAGGGCGTCCCAGGGTTGCTGGCCGGAGAAGCGGGAGCGGGCGAGTTCCTCGCTGATCCGCCGGAACGGCCAGGAGTCGCCGACGTCAGCGGCGAGCTCCATGGCCTGCCGCGAGCCGGACGCTCCGCCATGTCGTTCGAGGGCCACGAGGTCGGTGTAGGAACCGAGTGCCCGGCTGAACTCGGCACGGGCCTTGGCGGCGTCCTGTTTGACGCTCAGGTCGGGCAGGAACCAGCCGGCCGCCATCCCAGCCAAGGTGGCCGCGACCGGGATCGTGATCGGCATCTCGAAGGTCCAGGAGAACAGCCAAGCGAGCAGCGGGACTGCGATCGCGGCCATGGCGGTGAAGGCCAGCTTGTCGCCGTACAGGGAGGCGACCGATTTGCGCAGGACCGCCAGGTCCTTGGCCGGGGCGCGGACCCGTGACAGCGGCAGATGTCGGATCGCCCACAGCCCGACACGTTCACTTGAGTCGATGGGGGTGATGAGGGATGCCGTGGCAGGGATGGGTTTGTGTGCGGAGAGCCGGTTGAGGGCGTCGGCCAGGTCGGGCTGCACTGGGGATACCCACCAGATCGCGACCGCGACGCCGCCCATGACCAGCGTGCCGGCCAGCATCCACAGCTGTAGTGAGGTCATCGCCGCTCCTCCGCCCGGACGGCGAGGAAACGTGCCGGGGCTGGCGTGGCGGCCATGTGGCGCATCCATGCCAAAGTGGCGGCGTAGCAGGCGAGCAGCACCAGCAGGATTGCCTGACCCACCGGGGTGCCGTACGGGGCGAGGAATTGGCCCGACATCGCGAGTACTGCCAGCGCGCTAGTGGCGATGATCGTCACCCAGCGTGCGGTGGCCCGGGGCTTGGCGCGGTCGGCCTCGACCTGGCGGCGAACCCGCACCTCGGCAGCTGTGGATTCGGCCAGCCCGGTCAAGACTGCCGCCAGACCTGGGCCGCGTTTGCGGGCGCCAAGGATCAAGGCGGCAGCAACCAGGTCGCCGGTGGCGTCATCGATCTCGTCAGCGAACGCGCGCAGCGCCGCTTCCGTCGGCCAGCGCGCTCGGAGCCGCGCGACGAGCCCGCTGACCTGGGGCCGGACCGCCTCCGGGGTGGAGCGCAGGCTCGCCATCAACGCCTGCTCCAGTCCTTGACCGGCGGTCAGGACACCGGACAAGTTCCGGTTCCATTCGGCGATCCCGTCCAGCCGGGCGATCCGCCCCGCCTCCGTAGAGTTGGCCAACAGGACCGGCAGTCCCACCACTGCCGCGGGCAGTAACACGATGAGCACAACCCAGCCAGTGAGCAGTCCGGCGACCACCCCGATCGCCAACGCGGCCAGGCCAACCCAGCGGCGGCGGGCCGGAATGGCTGCCCACCAGCCGATCCGGCCCGGGCGGGCATTGGGCTGCTGAGCCTTCTCCGGTGCGGGCCGCAGCCCGATGATCAGACACAGCAGGCCACCAGCCACGAGGGCACCGGTGAGCGCGGCCAGGAGCCCGTTCATGCCGGCCGCCTCGGGTTGGAGTCCGCCTCGGCGAGGAAACTGTTGTAGTGGAAACCGTGCTCCACTAACTGGTCAAGGATCGGCCCCGGCGGCGGGGTGTCAGCGACCCCGCATGCGCCCGTCGTGGCACGAAAAATCGAGGTCAGGCTGTACCGCTTGTTCTCCTCGCCGGGTTCGACGGCGAGGATCTCGCAAACCCGGCGCACCTTACGGCCCACCGTCCCGGGCACGCTCGAGCGGATGATCTCGCAGTTCATCTGGACGATGAAGTCGATCGTGTCGGCCAACTTCGTCGCAGCCAGTTCCATCGTGACGTGCGGCCCAGCCTCCATCGCGCAGGTGATCAGCTTCCGCATCGTGGCATACGCGTCTGCGGCGTGGGTGGTCGACAACGAACCGGCGCCGGACTCCATCAGTTTGATCATCGACCACACCTCGGGTCCACGGATCTCGCCCAGAATCTGCCGGGACAAGGTGAACCGGAAACTGTCGATCACCTGCTCCGGCGTCCGCCGCTCCCCCAACGAGCGGCCATCACCGGCGCGCTCGCCGGAGCCGGGACGCTCCTCCCAGGCATGCACGATGCGGTGCTGCTCTGGCAACTCGTGAAGGAACAGTTCATACTCGGTCTCGAAAGTGCCGATCACCTCCCACGGGTCCACCTCGGCACACAACGCCCGCACCAGGGTCGTCTTCCCATCCCCCTGCCCACCGGAGACCACTATCGATCGCCGAGCACGCACCGCGGCGGCGAGGAAGCTCGCCATCACCGGCGAGACCGTGTGCCAGTCGACCAGGTCGGCCAGGGTCACCCGCCGCACCCGGTGACGGCGGATCACGACCGACGGGCGCGCCGTGTCCCGGGCGGCAGCCAAGCGGGAGCCATCCTCCAGCCGAAGGTGAAGCGACGGCTGGGAGGCGCTGAACGGACGCGGGTTATCGGCCCGCGAGCCCATGAACTGCAGGAAATCGAGGAGCTCGTCGTCACTGTCGGCCACCGGTTCCGCCTCGGCCAGCGTGCCATCGGCCCGCTCGACAACCACCCGGTCATGGCCGGTGATCATCACGTTCTCCACCGAATCGTCATCCAGCAACGGCTGCAGCCGGCCCAGCCGGAACAGAGCATCGAACACCGCGTCCGCAAGCACACCCCGTTCTCCCAAAGTGCGGGCCTGTCCGCGTTCGGCCACCGTGATCGCGTCGGCGGCGTCCAGCAGCCGCCCGATGATCTCGCGGCCCAGATCCTCTTGATCCGTGCGGCTCATCCCGGGGCGCTCGCCGAGCGCCTCGGTCAACGCCGCTGACGCCTCGCTTCGGAACCGGGCGACCTGTGACCAGTCGATATCGGTGTTGGTGGTTCTGATCCGGGCACGCCAGCTATCCGGCAGGTCGTCGGCGGGCAGCGTCGAGGTCGGCACCACGACCACATGGGGAGTGGCTTCTGGATCCCCTGCCGGGTCATAGCGGAAGGTGGAGCGCACCCGGCCCGGCAACGAGTTGCCGTTGACCTTGGGTGCGGCGGCGAACAGCGGTGTGTCCAGAGGGTCCTCGTCGAATCCTGGATCGGTCATGGCGTGGTCCTTCCTGGCAGCGATTCGGCCTGAGCTAGCACGCTTCGGAACGGTCGGGCCGTTTCGGCAGTCGTGGATCGAAGCGTTTCGCCGATGGCATCGATCGACTTGATGTAGGCCGAGGACTCGAACGCCGCCCCGGCCACCAGCTCGCCGCGCCGGAACCGGCGCCACCACGACGGTGTGGGCGGCAACTCGCCATGGGAGAAAACCCTCGCCAGCGCTGGCGCCCACCCCACCGAACCGAGCACCGGAACCCCCAAAGTCCGCGACACTTCACGGGCTCCATACGGACGCCCCTCCCCCACGACCAATAGGCGCGTCGCATGGCCAGGCGCATCCTCGGCCGCCAAAGCGGCGGCCCACGAGCGGGCCGGGGCAAGCCCCGGCAGGTCGCTGTAGGTCAGAAGCAACGTGATGTCCGAGCCCGACACCAACGGGACAGGCCAGCCATTTAAACCCAACCGGCCAGCATCGACGATCACATCCGTCGCAGCCGGATCGAGCCCACGGAGCACCCCCAGCAGCGGACTCCACAGCTGGGCCACACCAGACGCCTGCTCGTGCGTGCGGACCCCGACCAGCACCGAGGCCTTCGAGTCAGCCAAAGGCACCAGCAACTTGGGGAGCGCGTCGGCCAACAAGTCCGAACGATGCGCGATCACCAGATCAACCATGCCCGGCTGATCCAGCTGTGCCCGAAAGAATCCGGCAAGCATTCCCGATCCGCCAGTCGGGTCCGCCTCGACCAACAGCACCGGACGCGGCCACCGCAACGCCAACGCCAACGCAGTGGTCGTCACGCCGGGAGAGCCGGCCGCCGACACCAAAGTGATCAGCACAGCTCAGCGCTCCCGCGATTCCAAAACCAGAGCGACACGTCCTGTCGCTGCCCGGGCCGCGACCTCGGCCGCCCGCGACGACGGCACGAGCAAGTCGACCACCACCGTTTGGCCGTCCTCGCTCATCTCCGGAACGTTTTGGATGACCGCATCGATGGCGATCTGGGTTGCCGGCACATCGGCCTGATCGGCGGGGGTCTGAACCAGCCTCACCTTGTCCCCTACCCGCAGAGGCTCGGCCGGCAGCTTCCCCACGGCCAGTGCAACACCGACGATCGACTCACCCGTCGCCGGCGCGACCTTCCCAGCAACCCCGGCCGGACTCAGTAACGACCCGGCGACCAGATCAGATGCTGCACGCTTACCCACTATCTCGCCGAGCTGAGCACCCGGAACGATCTGCACTGCTGGGTCGACGGTCACCCGGACCAACATCAAGTCATCGGAGGAGATCACCTCGCCCCGATCCACCGCCGACCGCATCGCGACGACCTCTACCGAAGTGCTCGACATCGACCAGACAAGGAATCCCAGCAACGCGCCGAAGGCGACCATGGCCACTGCAACAACGATCATCAACGGTCGCCTCCGCAGTCGACCGGGGATGGTGGCGACCGGCCCGGCCGGGTGTCCGTCCAGGCCGGCGCGAGAGCCGTTCGGTCGGGGCTTCGTGGTTGTGTTCATCAGTTCCCCCTGGGTGTGAGGGTCAAGTGCGGGGCCGACAGCCCCGGCATGGTCAGCGATTCACGATTACTTGAATCTCGCCGACTTCGAGCGTGCGCTCCTGGGACAGGCTCAACGGGATCGCGCCCGACCTGCCATAGCCCGACCATCGAGCGACCCAATGCGAAGTCGCCGTCACCCGATAGGTGCCCTGCCGGCTGTAGGTGTAGCCGCAGGACGGGGACGGGCCGGCACCCATACCCCGCTGCCAGACGGTGCCCTTCGTGGCGCACCTGACCTCTTCTCCGTTGCCCATCGACCAAGTCATCGACTCGACCTTCGCCGTCAGCGACACGCCCCCCGCGCTGATCGTCGCCGGCCCCCACGTCACCCGACCAGGCTCCGCCACCCACAACCAGGTCGGAACGCCAACAAAGCCCATCGCGCCCGCCCGCTTCGGCGTCCAGCCGATCGACACTGGCTGCAGCTGCAGCCTGGCCAGGAGAACCCGGGCGATGGCCTCGGCGTTCACGCCGGGATCCATCCACAACCACATCGGCGCGCCCCGCTCCAGGCAGGTGATCCGAATCCAGCCCGGCTTCGGCCGATCCGGCGCAGGAATGTCACCGACCGACGTACCCGGCACAACAATCGTTCCGTTCGAAAAGGCGCTGCACTGAGGCAGCTTCTTCTTGGTTGGGGCTTGATTCCGGTCTCCCGACGGCGGTGGGTCGGCGGGCGGGTGGCCTGGTGTGACGATGTGAATCTCGCAGACGTCCTGAAAGTCGTTGCAGGCGGGGTCAGCCACTGCTCTGATCGCGGGCATGGCTACAACAGCCAGCACGCAAGCCAGCGTTACTCGGACAGCGCCTTTCATGGGCCGCACTGGCCCTTGGCTGGGGCCAAACCGTATACGAGGAAGGCCTCGTCCTTCGTGCGCTTCTGAAGGGTGTACTGGCGAAGGTTGAACTTCGGGACGCTGAACCCCAGCTCGCCCTCATCGACTTGATTGCCAGATTCATCCACGACGCGAAGCCCACTCTGATCCGTGCATCGAGTAACGACAACCTCAACGGCATAACCGACGTCGGATGCATCCGTCGCCTTGGTTGAAACCTCTGACGTAGTGCCCTCGTAGCGAAAGCCCTTCTTCTTCAACGCCAAGAAGGAGGCGACGTTTGCCTTGACCACATCGGGTCCGGCCGACTTTCCAAGCAGCGCTGACATCTGCTTCTCGCTGAACGTCGAAGGCCGGGTGCCGATCTTCTGGCTCGATGCCCTGTACTCATCGACCGCCCTGATGGCCGCCGCCTGATCCCCTGACCATGATGGCGTCGGCGTCGGCGTCGTGGTCGGGACCGAGGGGCTCGATGTCTCGGAAGGCGCTTCAGTCGGTGTAGCTGAGGACGGTGGCGGGGGTGCGCTCGACGTGCATCCGGCAAGCAACACAACAACTGTGATGGCAGCGATGAGCGCTGGGGGTGGCGCCATGCCTGTCTCCCTTCTGTCACCCTCCCTAAGCCCAAGTTGATTGCGATCGGGACGCTCTCGCACCCAGACACTTCTGCTAATTGCGGTTCAGGCTAAGTCGGACCGCTGCGTCCTGACCAGACGCAGGGGCGGACTGACTCCGTGCGTACTTAGGTCTACGGACGCACGCGGGGAGCTCGGCCGGAGGGTCCTGCAAAGACGATGCGTGCGCTTCCCAACGTCCCGATCGGCATAAATCTGGGCTTAGGGAAGGCAGACGACTGCAGCACACATGCCTACCGGCCCCATCTGCGGTCCTCAACGCTCACAACAATCGGAGAGGAGACCGCGATGAACAACAGCGCACTCGCAAGCCCTCAGTGGATCACTCTTGGCCAGGCAGCAGACATCCTCGGTGTCTGCACGAAGACGATCCGCCGACGGATCGCAGCCGGCGATCTTCCTGCCTACAAAATTGGGCATAGGGCTATCCGCATCAAAATCGGCGATCTCGATCGCATTTCACGCCGAATCCCTGCGGCGCGGTTCTGAGCTCAGTCCGATCTATCAAAGCCAGTGGCGCTGGAGTTAAGCGACGCGAGGCCCCAGGTAGTCCGCGCTCCTCAGGTTTGACCAACGAGCTCCGCGAGGCGGTGTTCCCGGTCAAGACGCAGCCTGCCCGACTTCTTCCAGCTGCGTTGGGTCGTGAGCCACTGACCCAACCGGAATTCATCCTCCAACCAACCGCTGGGAACCACGCAGTGGCCGGTGCGCTGCTTGTACCGAACGAGGTGGTCGAGACCGTCCTCCCATGCAGCCTCGTTCGCATCCCACGCCCACCCTGCAAGTCCCGCGAGCCTCTCAGCTCGGCCGATGTCAAGACCCCCCTTCTTTTGGCCTTGGCGCTGAGCGACCACCCACTGTCCAAGCGCCATACCGGCGCTTGTCTCGCTCATGGGGACGCGAGCGTGTCCTTCGCGACCGACGTAGGCGACGAGCTCCTCGTAGTGGGCCTCCCATTTCTCGGCGAGCGGATCCCAGAGCCAGCCGGCAAACCCTTCGAGTTGGGCGGCTCGGGCATCCGCCAACTTTCCCTGTCGGTACTCGGCTCGATTGCGGATCACCCAGGATCCCAATGGAAGGCCGAGTTCTAGGTGCCCGGTCGGCACGGCGGCGTGCCCTTCGCGCTTGGCGAATCCGTCCAGGGCCTGAAGGTGACGATCCCATGAGTCGGAGTTGACCGACCACGACCAACCCGGGAGAGCCTCGAGCTGCAGGCGCAAGACATCCGGCAGGTCCGAGCGCCGGTTGCGTTGTTCCCCGACCCAGGCTCCGACTGGGTAGCCGTCCCAGTCGGAGTCAAGTCTGATTGCAGCAGACCCTTCCACTACGGAGATCGCCACGAGTGCGTCATAACCGCGCTCCCAAGCAGCTTCACGCGGCCGCCAAGACCATCCGGGGATCGCCTCCAGCTGGCTGACTCGATCAACGGGCAGGCGCCCGAGGTGATATAGGCCCCGCTGGCGTGCACACCACGAATCGAGCTCAACTCCATCTTCCCGATGCTCAGCTGGAATGCGGCAATGTCCCTCGCGTCGCGCAACGGCGTCCATCGCAGCCACCCCGCGCTCCCAGGTCGACTCCATTGGCGCCTTGTATGTCCAACTGGGGATGGCCTCGAGACGCTGGCGCTGGTCGACGGTCAACGCACGCCGGCCCCCCCTTCGACGGTGTGAACGAACCCAAGATCCCAGCGGAAAGCCATCGGATTCCCGGTGTTCCGCAGGGACGCGGATGTGGCCCTCTCGTTTCAGGAAGGTGACCAGATGGATCAGGCCTTCTTCCCACTGTTCCTCGGCAGCACTCCAGATCCAGCCGGACAGAGATTCGAGCCGGGCCACCCGCTCAGGTTCGAGCTTCCCTCGGGTGTAGCGCTGCCTCTGCATGCTGACCCAGGTGCCCAACGCGAGATCATCCTCAACATGTGAATCGGGAACCCGAGCATGACCCTCGCGCGAAACGAACTGCTCAACCAGCCGATAGCCGCGCCTCCATCGAGTCTCCTTCGGCATGATTACGGGCCCAGGAAGTCTGAGCCTTTGCCCAGGCCGCTCCTTCTGGATGTGGGCCATCGCTTCCGATAGGTGGCGTGGCTCTGTCTCGGCGAGGTACGCGGCGAGACCAGGAACTGGCGACCACCCCAACTCGGCTATGCGAGACAAAGCAGCATCCGCAGTCTGCTTGATGGTCGGAGCCGCCGGCATCAGGACATCGGCTTCCGTAATCCGCTCGAGTGGCGCCTCGCGTATGCGAAGCAATCGAAATCCGGCGTCGGTGAGTAGTTGGGACTTCACGCGATCGCGCACTGGGTACCGCGACTGACTGTGATAGAACCGTCCATCGACCTCAACCACGAGGTTTCGGCTGCGGACGAGCAGGTCGACTTGAGTCACGACGCCGTCGAGCACGACCTTGTCATCGGACAAGTCGAGGTCCGGAAAGAACTCGCGAAGCTCGTAGGCCAAGCCAACCTCGAGGATCGAGCGGAACGACTTCTTGCAAAACGGGCAGCACCGGCCTCTTACTCGGTTGCTCCCGCTCGCCTCCCACTCATGTTTTGGGCTCGTTCGACAACGCCACCAATACTTACGGGTTGTCGAGGCCACTGCGCTCTTCGTTGTCAGCTCACCGTTTCGTGTGGGATGCCACTCGGCGGCCAGTTCAGGATAGGCAGCAACATTGTTGGTGACCGAGGGGCGGAACCCTCTGCAGAACGGGCAACCCGTGTTCCCCTTTGAGATGCTCGCAGCCCCGAGCACCACGGGCGCGGCCTGCCATTCGTGATCTTCCGCGACCGGACACAGCCACCAAACCTGAACAGAGGCGCCTGCAAGAACCGACGCGGGCGTTAAGCCGCCGTTGCGAGTTGGGTGCCAGAGACCGACGCCGGCGGGGTATTTGGCGGCAAAGCTACTGGTCACGGAAAGCCGCCTTCCCGCGCAGAACGGGCAACCACTGAACCCACCGTCCAGCGACCGATGGACCGCAGATGGCGGGGCCGACCATTGATGATCCTCAGCAATCGGGCACCTCCAATGAACTGGGTGACTCGATCGAGAACCGCGTCTCCGGGGATCGATCCCGAGGTTCGCTTCGTGATCCCACAACAGCATTTGTCGTGGATCGTCTGCGACGACATTCTTGCTCCGTAGATAGCCAATCTCCGACACCAGACCCCCTGCTTTCGAGGTGAACCTACTGGATGGCTGTGACAGTCCCCGATCTCCGTTTGGAACTACCGAGTTTTTGCAAGGTTCCCGCCGAGGGTTGCCCCCCTCTTCCGCCCGCTGCGCTCGGCCGAGGTCAGATCCACTTGTGGACGACGGTCGAAATCGGGTCAGTGTCGAAGCTGTTCAGTTTCGACCGTTGCCGACACCACTCCCTCGGTCCCAGTGTCTGAGGGCGAACGACGCTCAGACCTCCAGCTCGTGGCTCTTCGGGCCCTTCAAGCTCCAGCTACGCCTTCCTAAGCAAATCGGCGCGAATCAAGATCTCCAGCGGCTGCCCATCGGTGACTGTGATGACCCTGCCCCACCATTCGTCGGCCCCCTGATGCCAACCGGCCAACAGCCCAGGCACGTTCTCGGGGTCACCTCGGACCCACACGTGGACACCCACCGGCATCGACCGGTCTGGGCAGACGCTGGGTGGCCTAGCCGTTCGCTCCGCCAAAGAGCCGAAGTCCGAGCGCTTGGTGGTCATAGGGGGAATGCTCCCATCCTGCCCCGACAGCCGGGACTGCCTAAGATCTCCCCGCCGACGAGCAAGCCCAGGCGGCCACCCGAGGCTCGTGGGATCTGACTTCGGCAGGGCCGTCTCGGCTCCAGCGCGCGATCGCGGGTAGACCAGTCGAATGCATGATTGAGGCACGACCAACAGCAGACCGAGAGGATTGCCCGATATTCAACCAAGCACCGGATGACCGCTCAGAGGCCCCCGCCCGCGTGTTGCCGGAATACTTCCCCTCCCTCCCCTAGCTTGGTCGCATGAGCCCGTCGCCGGAATCGGTGCTGATTGACGCAGCCCCCCACCTGAGGCGCTGGTCGGCGGCTCAGCTTGCCCGCGAGTCCGGACTCGCGATGGGCACCATCCAGGAGGCACTCAGCGGTTTTCGTGGCCCGGCGAGCAAGGGCATCGAAGTAAGGCCGTCCGTAGCAACCCTGCTAGTGCTGGCGCGGACGCTCGAGCTGACGCCGGATCAGTTTCGCCGCTGTGGACGCAAGGATGCCGCGATCGCTCTCGAGCTTCTTGGAGACGAGTTCGACCTTTCCCGGGTTCCGGCTGCCGCTCTTGTGAATGAGTTAACCAAGCGCACGGGCGGACCGGACAAGGGCGCATGGACCTGGGCGCCCCACTCGACCAACCTGGACCCTTAGTCGCTAAGGCCGGAGCACAACCGGGTCGTGTCGTACGACTGGCGGTCTGCCACGGGCCTGACAATGCCTCATGGGACATGTGTTTCGAAGTTATGCGCGCGTCGGACGCCGACGCTCATGAGTCTCGTCCATGGTTTTGGTCTAGCACGACGGAGCCCTCGCGCGACTCGACTGACGGCCATGCGAGCGAGCAGTGAACGAGGCGCCGGTTGCTGCCCAATAGGCTGTCCTGGCGATCCGAGCCTGCGCACTCCTGAATCTGCTGAACACCGTGCCTGCGGGTTGCCGAGGTGGAATAATTCGATCCTGTCTCGCCTGGTGTCGCCCAGGCCCGTCGTGGGAAGGAGCGGCACATTCTGGGACTTGACCTCGACGTCTTCGCGGCCTCCTTCGTCGAAATTAGCGACACGCCGTTCCTTGTTGTCAAAGCGGACGTCGCACAGAGCCAGGAGTGGGCGCAGCTCCTTGGAGTTCCTGCCCGCCGCTGCTACATATCCGACGACAAACTGGTCGAACGCGCGCATGCTGGCAACGTATCGGGGTCTGTGATCGCGGCCGCGAAGATCCCCGACCCGGGGTCTGTGATGTCTGGTGACTTCGGCGAGATCATCACGGCCTTCTACTTGGCGGCTCGCTCTCGCCCGGCGACGTGGATCGACCCTGTGCGTTGGCGATACAAGGCCGACCGCCGAAAGGCCGCACCCTACTCCGACGTGGTGCAGATGTTGCTTCCGTGGTGGCCCCAGTCGTCAGCTGAGGACCGCATCGTCTGCGCCGAAGCCAAGGCCAAGGCAACCAGAGGGCCGTTCGACCCGATTGGAGCGGCTGCAGTGGGGTCGGCTATGGATCGCGGCGGGCGGCTTGTTAACACGCTGGAATGGCTTAAGGCCAAGGCTCTGACCGATGGCTCCGATGTCGTCGAGCTTGCCCAACTTGAGCGGTTCATCAGGGCGGTCGACCATCCGCAAGCATCCTGGGACTTCCGTGCGGTCGCAATCATCGACTCTAGCTTCGTCGACGACGAGATCGCAAAGGGCACCGCGCCGACGGGCGCGGAGTGCGCATTGATTGTGATCTCCGTGCCTGAGCTCAAGAAGCGCTATACCGAACTGTTCGACGCGATTGTTGCAAGCGCCGACCAACTTGTGGCGGCGCCAGGAACTGCCCAAGGCTCACCAGCGACGGCACTGGCAAAGGCAACGGTGGGACTGGCGTCCGAGGGCTCACAGTGAGGGAGCGGCTGCGTCGTTGGATAGCTGACGCTGACACGCGACAAAGCATCGCCTCGTTTGCGCTTGATACCCGTTTGCCGGACTTGGAGTATCAGGACGGCCGCCTCTTGGATCTCTATTCATCACTGGCGGGCGAGCTGTTCGACCTACTGCGAGCCGCGGAAGTCGCCGACGAACGAGACTGGGCTTCAGTCGCCAATGGGCTTGGGTTAGTTGCGACGCAGCTCAAGGGGCGAACCCAGGCTGACGCGTTATTTTACTCTGCGTCTGCCTATTACTTGGGTGGCTTTTCAGCGTCCGCCTACCTGACCATGAACCGTGCGGATCCTAGCTATTGGAATGTAGACACTTTCCGCGCCTGCTTCGACCTACTCGCGCGGCGCCCGCCGATCCGCTCTCCCGAAATCGCCCTTCTGCTGGCTGCGCTAGTGGCCGGTGACGTCGAGGGGATCGACATCGCCCAGGCTGCGGCCGAGCGTGCGGCTTCGCTGGCGCTTCAGCTGGGACCTGATGAGTGGGTCTCAGCGCGCTTGCTCGTTGCTCTTCTCGACCGCTTCCAACGCAGCAATATCCGCGCTGTCCTGCCTGAGGGCCACTCGAGGAGATGGACACCGTTGGTGACCTCCTTACTCGGCCGGAGACCGGCGGTATGGGACTTCTTCCCCTCACAGATCGAGGCCATCGAAGCCGGATTGCTCGGCACGGACCGCACCTACTCCATGCAGATGCCGACCGGCGCGGGCAAAACCGCACTCACCGAAACGCTGATCTATGACCATTTGGTTGAACGACCCGCGGATGTGGCGGCGCTACTTGTTCCCTATCGGTCGCTCGCTCGGGAGTTGCGTACGACTATGGCTGCACGGCTCACGCAGATGGGTTTCGCGACGAGAACGGTTTACGGCGGCACCGTGCCGACACCCGAAGAAACACAGGACCTGGACACGATCCGCGCTGTCATTGCGACCCCTGAGGCGATGACGGGCCTACTTGGCAGCGTGCCGGAGTTCGCCGACCGTATCTCGCTGTTGGTGTGCGACGAGGGTCACCTGCTCGACGCTGATGGTCGCGGCGTGGGCTTGGAGCTTCTTCTGGCACGGTTTCGTGCTCGCACCCAAAACGTCCCTCGAATGGTGTTCGTTTCAGCCGTCGTCCCCAATATCGAGGAGATTAACGCCTGGCTCGGCGGATCTGAGGAAACAGTCGTTCGCTCTGATTTCCGACCAGCAGGAGCTGAGTACTCGGTTCTGCGCCGGAATGGAGGGTCTGGACGAAACTTGCGTCTGGCTCTCGAGCTGCGGGCGCCGACGGGAACTAACCTTCCGTCTCACAGCATCCCCGACTTCCTGTCGGTCGGTGATTTCGAGTACTTCAACCTTCCAACGAGGCGCAACCGGACCTACAACTTCGACTCATACAAGACCCAGGCCATAGCGGCTGCCCGAAAGGCGCTGTCTTTGGGCACAGTTGCGGTGTTCACCCGGCCCAAGAGGGGGGCCCAGGGGGTCATTGCGCTCGCAGAGGAGCTCGCCGACCAGCTCGCAGTGCCACTCTCGCTGCCGTCACCCGCGGAGTTCATCACCGGTGGGGACCTCCTCGCCGACGTCGGCGCCTACCTAGTGGCCGAATATGGGGATTCATGGGTCGGGACCACCGCCTTGGCCACGGGCGCCGTGGTTCATCATGGCGACATTCCGCAGGAGACGCGTGAGCTCTTCGAGGAGATCCTTTCAGCGGGCCACGTGAGAATGGTGCTGTGCACGAGCACTCTTGCCGAGGGCGTGAACCTGCCCATCCGAACGCTGGTCATGTATACGACTCAGATCACCACCGCCGAAGGGACGATCGTCCCGATGCTGGCACGCGAGATCCGCAACCTCGTAGGTCGAGCAGGGCGCCCGGGTAGCGCCACGAAGGGCCTCGTCATCTGCGTGAATGATAACCAATGGGACGTTATCGATCGGGTCGCCGAAGGTGCACCCGGCGAGCCTGTCGAGGGCGCATTGTTGAGGAGTATTGAGCGGCTTGTTCGAGCTCTCGCCTCGAATGATCGCACGCTCACCAACGGCGCTCTGGAAGCAACGTCCTGGCTGTACCCGCTGGTCGACGGCATCGACGCCACTCTGGTCGAGCTGATTCGTGACGACATGGGCGATGAAGAGTTCCGCAACCTGGCATCATCGCTAGCCGCGAATACGTACGCTTGGCGGCAGTCCGAGGAAGACGCGCGGATTGCGCTGGGGAACGTTTTCAGTCTGCGGGCCGACAGACTCAGCGGCTTGCGGGCTAGCGGTCGAATTGGCTGGGCAGCGGGGACTGGGGTGAGAGCGCGTCTCCTTGACTCGATAGCGGACTCACTTGCGCCGGCTTTCGACCGCTGGGAAACGGTCGAGGACCCGGCGGATGTCGAGCTCCTTGGGGCGCTTGTCGCTTGGGCGTGGCGTCAGCCCGATTTCGACGATGCCTTGCGGGTGGCCTACCCCGACAAGGAACTCATCCCACCCACCGGGTTGCCCGACCCCTCGGATATTCTCGAGCAGTTGCGACTATGGCTGGCTGGCTACACGTTCGCCCAGATGGCCGAGGCGACGGCCAGCGACGTCAACCGTCTCCTGCGCATCCACACTGGCGTCTTGTCGTACGCGTTCACCACGGTCGTGGAGCAGGCCGTCGTCGTTCTAGATCAGCTCTTTGCCGGATCGTTACTCGGGCTGTCCCCGGCGGTCGCCATGTTGCCCGACTTCATCCGCTACGGGGTCCACTCGGCGGCGGCGCGTGACCTCATGACCGACGGGGTAAGGCACCGTCGGGCCGCGAGCCTTCTAGGCGATGATCCGGCCATGATCGACCCGCACAACGCACTTCTGTCTACACGGGACATCGCCCGAACCTTGGTTGAGGCCGACCCCGATGGGTGGCTAGCCGACTTGGGCGTTCTGGTGTACGAACGAACCGCTCGCGATCTCGGCATCACCGCCTCGGGGGACGAGGATCGGTGAGCCCGCCGAACCCTCGAAAAGTCCCATCTTGATCTGCTGAGGGTGATTCAGAGAACGGCACTTAAGACGTAGATCGACCTCGTGCGAAAGTTGCAAAGATTCCGCCCCATCCTGGCGCCTAGTCAACCGCTTCCAGGCTAGCGGGACGGACCGAGGAACGGAGTCCGCGACCCTTGCGTCAAACTGCTAGGCATGCAATAGGCATGCAATCGGCAATACGACCTCGGAATGTAGCCTCTGACAAGGCAATTCAATGGTCGGGCTGACAGGATTTGAACCTGCGACCCCCTGACCCCCAGTCAGGTGCGCTACCAAGCTGCGCTACAGCCCGCTTTTCAGTTGTGGACCGTCCCCGGTCCGGCTGGTCACTGTACTACGGATCAAGAGCCGTTCGCGCACGCCGTATCTTCAGCGCGCTCCGTCGCTCTGGGTTGATGACGAGAAGGGCACAAACATGACGCGACTTGCCAGATTTATGGTTCCGATCCTGACCATTGGGTGCATCGCGACGCTCGCCGCGGCGCCGGCGAAGGCGGCTCCGACCGCCTTCCCCACTACCGTCGCGAAGATCACGAAGACCCGGCACCTCGCCCCACCGAGCCACCTGAGCAACAGCTGGAAGCGCGTGTCCAGGATCCGTTACGGCTCGGCGACCTCCAAGCTGGGGACCTCTCCGGGTGGCGAGAACCTGATGATCGGCCCCGACTACGGCGTGCAGGTGCCCAACAAGACCTGGTGGTACCTGGACGCGGCCAAGCTGCGCCTGGCGCACTACAGCGACGCCGGCACCTACTTCGGCCAGGTGAAGATTCCGACCAAGTACCTGGGCCAGGGCATCTACTTCCAATGGGCCAACCCGTTCGCTCTCGCCGACGGCACCGTCGTCTTAACCGGCAACGGTTCCTCCTCCGCGCTCCTGCTGCTCTCGCCGAGCAGGAAGCTCCGCAGGGTGGCTCTCCCCCGCTTCTTCGGCCCCACGGTCACCGATGGTCGTTCGTTGTACGGCTTCGACGAGAACGGCGTCTCCGTGCGAGTGAAGCCAAGGACCGGTGCCATGAAGGCCGTCTCCACCTTCAAGGGTCAGGGCGGACGGACCTTCCGCATTTCGGCAGCCAGCGACCACCTCACCATCAAGCGACCCGGCGTCAACGTCCGGATCAACCTTGTCGATCCTGCTCACCCCGGTCTTGCGGTGCATCCGGCGGTCGAAGCCGTGATGGCTGCCAACGGCAAAGTGTGGATCCTGGCCACTGGCATCGTCGAGGTCAGCCCTGGCGACGCCCACGACGTCGTCGGGTTGTTCAGCGTCAGCGCCTCTGGTGCGGTTTCCCCCGTGGAGCCGGTGCGAACGCTCTACAGTGAAGCTGATCCCGGCAGCGGTCATCACCTCGGCATCCGCCAGGGCAGCAGCCGTCCGACGCTGATGTTCATCGACACCGACGCGGTGAGGGTCTATCGCAAGAGATGAGGACGCAGCAATGAAGCTTGCGGACGCGGCTACGGACTTCCTGACAAGCAAGCGCATCGCGGTGACCGGGGTCTCCCGGAACCCGCAGGGTCACGGCAGCAACGCCGTCATCGAACGTCTTATCGAGCGCGGCTACGACGCCATCCCGATCAACCCGAACGCCACCGAGCTGGCCGGCGTCCCGGCCTACCCCAGCCTCACCGCCGTCCCTGGCGGCGTGGACGCCGTCGTCATCGGCACCCGCCCCGAGCACGCGCTGGGCACGGTCAAGGAAGCCGTGGACCTCGGCATCACCAAGGTCTGGATGCACCGGTCACTGGACGCCGGCAGTGTGTCGGCCGAGGCTGTCACTTACGGACGCGAGCACGGTGTGGTCGTGATCGACGGCGGTTGCCCGCTGATGTTCGACCCGACCGCGGACGGCCCCCACAAGTTCATGTGCGGCTTCCTGAAGCTCACCGGAAAGGTCCCGCGGGTCGTCTCCTGAGGCTTTCCCCTGACAGCTCCCTGAATCACGGCCGCTGTGGGGGTCGGGAGGTTTAGGCTCAGCCTGTGCTCACCCCGACGCCCATGCTCCGTCCCAGTCCCCTTGACATCTCCGGCCTGTTCGCCGGCACCTTCGCAGCGCTGAAGCAGCGCTTCGGCCTGTTCGTGCTGATCGCGCTGTTGCCCTTCATCGTCGCAGCCGTGCTCGTCGGCGCCGGGGTGGCCATCGCCTTCTCCGCGGGCCTCGTCGCTTACGCCGCGAACCCCCGCAGCATGGCGGCCCTTCCGATCGGTGTCCTCGTGGGCGCAGCGCTGTTCTTCGTCGGCGTTCTCGCCTCGGTGCTGGTGCAGTTGAAGAGCCAGGCGTTGATCACCCTGGCCGCCTACGAGATCGCCCAGGGCGGACGCCCGGACGTGCGCGGGCTGCTGCAACGCACCCGTGGCTTCCTCCCCCGGATGACGCCGGTGATCCTTCTCGCACTGGCCGTCGTCGTCGTGATCTACGGCGCGCTGTTCGTGTCGCTTTTCGGTACCATCAGCGGTCTCGCCACGAGCGGACGCGGCGGCGGCGCGGCCGCCTTCGGCATCATCGGGGTCATCTTCCTCGCCTTTCTCCTGCTCGTCCCGCTCGCCATCTACGTGCAGACCAAGCTGCTCTACACGATTGCGTCGGTCGCGATCGAGCAAGTCGGTGGCATCGACGGTATGAAGCGCTCCTGGACGCTCACCAAAGGCCAGTTCTGGCGCACCTTCGGCTACTACGTGCTCGCCTCCCTGGCGGCCGGCGCGATCTCGTACGTCGTGAGCTTCCTCAGCCAGATCGCCACGATGCCGATGATGTCCGGCCTCGACCGTACGACGTCGGGCGCCCAGGCGCTGGCCCAGTTGGCGGCCGTCGCTCCGGTCTTGCTGCTGACCTTCGCGCTGCAGATGGTCGTGCAGCTGATCACCGTGCCGTTCCTGCACACCTACATCACCTACATGTTCGTCGACCAGGTTCGGCGCTCCGAGATGCCGCCGCCGGTTCCGTACGGCTACGGCACCCCCACCCAGGGCTATGGCTACGGCAACCCCGGTGCACCGCAGGGCCCCTACGGTGGTCAGCCGCCGCAGGGCTACGGCCAGCAGGGGCCTGCCTATGGACAGCCGCCACAGGGCTACGG
>Ga0366799_1029_pt1 | contig 29801 bp, 28 predicted proteins | sample BONcelN113001E13_FD_207028 | JGI IMG/M metagenome (GOLD analysis project Ga0366799, IMG submission 207028) | Enriched cells from coal bed in the Powder River Basin, Montana, United States - BONCAT cells N11 rep3 HSBNCT.N11.300.1.E13 ...
CGTCGAGTTCGAGCGGCACGGGGTCGGTGAGAACCACTGCACCAGGGTGGACAACAAATCGTGACGCACCACCAACCGATACTTGACAGGGACGCGACAAGAGGCTGGCGCAGCGGTCGCCGGCACGCGCCACCGTGACCGCGTCAAAGACCATGGGTGAATAGGTGTGGGGATTGGCAAATCGCAGTCGGACCGCCCTACCGCCCGCGGAGATCCTCATCGTCTGTCGGACAGTCGATTCCGGGCCGCGGAATGCATTCCGGGAGCCACTGGTCGATGCTGTCCAAGACGTTACCCAGCGGCCTTTTTCGGAGGCAATCAAGGCTGGCCCTCTTCCTGCGCTGGGGATCCGCGATGCGGGTGAGCCCACGTTAGGGCGACTCAACAGCTTGCACGCAGCGTCTGACCGGAATCGGACATCAACCGCCGCTGTCACAGTCAGCTCAGATCAATCGGCGTCGCGCGGCCCACGCCACCGCCTGAATCATCGTTGTGACGTCGAGCGCCTCACAAATCGCGCGCACCCGGCGACGCACGGTCCTATCACTGATAGCCAGCCGGCCGGCAACTGACGTGATGGGCACGCCGGTCGCGATGACGGCGAGCAGCCGCATGTCATCGCGGGAGAGGCTACGAGCTCCGCACCGCTCTGGTACTACATGCAGCCGCCGAAGCGACGGGGCACCCGAATTCATCGGGACGGCAGACACGAGCGACATGTCAGGTCTCCTTCACAGCGACGATGCCGATTGAAGCGCTTTAATAGTTGAAGCGCTTCAAACTCTAGACTGCGGAGCCGCCGTCCACAAGAAGGCAGGGTTGATCGCCCGTGGCCAATTCCGGACAACGATGCGGGCCAAGGCGCACCGGAGAGGGCGGTTGGATAGGCTACCGACCCGGAGAGAGGAATCATGAAAGGCGAGGAGAAGGCACCTTCGACGTGGAGGCGGTGAGGGCGATCCATGAAGTAGGTGGGCCTGGCACCCCTGCAAACATCAACCACGTCGCCGCGCTCGCAGGGGTTTCCATCGGGACGGTCTCGAACACGATCAACCACCCCGAAATGGTCAGCCGACACACACGCGAGGCGGTAGAGCGTGCGATCCGTGAACTCAAGTTCGTCCCGAATCAGCAGGCGCGCGTTCTCACCGGCCTCTCCAGTCAGGTGATCGGGCTTGTGGTCCTCGACGTAGTGAGTCCGTTCTTTATGGAGGCCGCCCGCGCAGTTGAGCGCGCCGCCAGCGAGGCTGGACATGTGGTGATCCTGTGCAACTCGGAGAACTCCCCCGACAAAGAGACACGCCTCCTCGAAATGCTCGCCGCCCAAAGGGTCCGGGGTGTGCTGCTCACGCCCGCAAGTGCGAAGGCCGGGCTCGCCCCCGAGGCGCTACATTCGCAACGCATGCCGATCGTGTACCTCGACTACGAACTGTCTACCGATGACTGTTCGGTGGCAGTTGACGACGTGTACGGGGCACGCATCGCAGTTCAACATCTTCTGGCACTCGGTCACGAGCGGGTCGCCTTTGTGGGCGGCCCGAGCGGCCTGCGTCAGATGTCGCAGCGCGTCCAAGGCGCACGCGCCGCAATCGAAGAGGCCGGCCTCGACCCGGCCAAGGCCTTCCTTGAGCTCAGCACGCCAGGCATCGGGACCCGTGACGGGTTGGTAGCCGCAGAACGCCTGCTCAGCGGCCGAGTCCCGACCGCTGTCCTCTGCGGCAACGACATGTTGGCTTTCGGGGTTTTCCGGGGACTCACCCAGGCCGGGCTACGTTTCCCCGATGATGTCGCCCTGGTCGGTTATGACGATATCGACTTTGCCGCCGACTGGGTGGTGCCGCTGTCATCGGTGCGTCAGCCAACCGACGAACTGGGATACCTAGCAGCGAAGATGCTCTTCGAGCACTCCTCCGGCGATGATTCTCATGTACACAAGCAGGTTGTGCTCCAACCCGAACTTGTCGTGCGCCGCTCAAGCGACCCAGAAGCGCGCTAAGTGTCCCAGCCGGAGTAGTGCTGTGCGCCTTTCGCTATTCGAGGCCAGTTCCTGCGGCGACGCCGCGGACGAGCCACTTTTGGGCCACCATGAAGAGGACGAGAGCCGGGAACACACCCATCGTCGCGCCGGCGAGGCCGACTGCCGGTGAGGTGTAAATGAATGACGAACCGCCCGCGATCGGTGCCAGCGCCACGTTGATCACCGCGAGGGCCGGATCTGTGGCGATGACTTGCGGCCACAGGTAGAGGTTCCAGGCAGTGATGAACGTAACCACCGAAAAGGTGGCGATCACCGGAATTGCCAGGGGCAGGGTGATCGACCAGAACACCCGGAACCAGCCAGCACCGTCGATGCGCGCAGCCTCCACCAGACCGTCGGGCAAAGTTATGAAGAACTGACGGAAGATCAGGACGCCAACCGAGATGGTTGAGCCGATCGGGACGATCAGGCCTGCATAGCTATTGAGCAGGCCAAGCTTGAAGGCCACCACGAACGTTGGAATGAGGGTGAAGCTCGCCGGGATGAAGAGGGGCGCCACCAAGATTGCCATGATCATCCCGGTCCAACGGAAGGGGATTTTCGACAGGGCGAAAGCGGCGGGAAGCGCCAACAAGAGCTGGAGGAGCACGATCCCCGCTGCGACGACTAGGGAGTTCACCATAACCTGCGGTGTAAGAAACTCCGAGGCGGTCCGATAGTTGTCCCAATCCAGTCCACTCGGCAGCAACCGCGGGGGAATGGCCTCTACCTCCTCCGGCGTCATGAAAGACCGGGACACCATGTAGAAGAGTGGGAAGGCCATGATCAGGCCGCAGATTGCCGTGATCGTGTAGCGGAAGACCCGATAAGAGTTGGTTACGTTAGTCATCGTCGCTTCCTCCAAAGTGCGGTGATTCCGCGTCCAGCGAGAAACGCCGTTCCCACGAGAACGAGTTGCCACAACGCCAGGGCGCTTGCGTAGCCCATGTCGCGCCGCTCGAAGGCGACCTTGAAGGCGTACAGCCCAAGCGTCGTTGTCTCTCCGAGGGGGCCGCCGTCCGTCATGAGAAGTGCAAATTCGAGGGGGGCGCCCAAAAAGGTGGTGAACATCAGGACGAGGAGGACGATTGTCGTCGACATCACGTTCGGCCAGGTCATGCTCCAGAGCTGACGCCACCTTCCTGCCCCGTCGAGGGAAGCGGCGGCATAGATGTCCTCGGGCACCTTCTGGATGGCTGCGATGTAGAGGATGATCACGACGGGTAGTGCGCTCCAGATCATGACGACAATCAGCGCGGGCCGTGCGATCCCCGGATCTGTCATCCAGTTCGGCCCTTCAATCCCGAACTGGGCAAGCATCTGATTGATGAAGCCGTCGCGCACCCGGTACAGGTTCGTCCAGAGAACAGCCGTGATGGCGCTAGAGGCCACCATCGGGCTGAAAAACAGCACTCTGAGTGCGGCGGTCCCACGCAATGAAGAACTAGCGACGACTGCGAGCAGGAAGCCAATCAGAGTGGTCGGGATCACTCCCACCAAGACGAAGATCACCGTCACGCCAAGCGACTTCCACATGTTGGCGTCACCGAACAGCTTCCTGAGGTGCTTCAGGCCGACGAAGCTCGGGTTGTCGAACAGGCGCCAATCGAAGAACGAAAGGACGATCGCGCCAAGAGCAGGGACGACCACGAAGACGGTGAAGGCGATGAGGCCTGGTGCCAGGAACGCCCAAGCGGTGATCTCATCGCGCCGCCGAAGTCGAGAACGGAGCACGGAGGACGCGGAGGTGGCCCCCGTCCTACTCGCACTGGCGTCCGGGTTCGTTTTCATTAGCAAGGACGTCTCCTCATACAGCCCTCGGGTGGGGACCCAGCCCCCACCCAAGCGTGCCTCGGGATTGCTATTTCTTGGCAGCTTCCTCGGCGAGCGCCGCGTTAGTTGTCTCGGCCGCCTTCTTGAAGGCGTCCTCCGGGCTGGCTCCCTTGAGAAGCACCTCCTGGAAGGCAGTTTTCGTCGCGTCGGTCATGACATTCTGCGAGCTACCCGGCATGGCGACCATAAGTTGCGCATCCTTGGCCGTCTGGGCGAGAACCTTGATGTTCGCGGGAATAGTTGCCTTGGACCAGGCACCACCCTCGAGCCCGCTCAGGGTCGGTGGGATGGTGCTTCCACCGTCGGCGGACTGAGCTACTAGTGAGCCCTTCTGCGGGTCGTAGAACCAAGCCATGAATGCCCATGCGGCGTCGACGTTGGTGGACGTGGCGGAGATGGAGAAGGCATAGGATCCACCGCCGGAAGGGTGCTTGCCGTTGACGGTCGGCATGCGGGCGAGATCCCACTCCTGCTTCTTGAGACCGCTCCGAGCCGCATTTACTATCGCCGATGAACCGACGCCCATGGCGAACTTGCCCGAGGCGAAGTTCCAAGCGTCACCACCCTGAGTGTTGTACGGTCCGGTGGCGTCCGGGTAGAACGCCAGCATCTTCTTCCAGCCATCGAGGGCAGCCGGCGAGTCGATGTCCACGGTGTTGGTGGCCGGGTCATAGATCTTTGCACCGGTGGAGAGCAGGATTGGGCCCCAGTAGGAGACCGAGCCGCCGTCCTCCGCGGGAGGGGTAGCCCCGTAGATCGCGCCATTGGACTTCTTCTGGAGCTCGGTCGCCACGCGCTGGTAGTCCTCCCAGGTCCAGCTGTCGGTCGGGTATTCAGTGACGCCGTACTTGTCAAAGAGCGTCTTGTTCCAGAACAGCGCCGTCGAGTCTGCGCTCACCGGGAGGCCCGTGATCTTGTCAGGCGCGTCGAGTGGTCGGTACTGGCCGAGGAACTGCGGGAGGAAATTGGCGGTGGTCAGGCCACCCTTGCCCTCGTTCAGGAACGGCGCCAGGTCCAGGACGAGGTCGTCGCGGGCGAACACATTGGCGATGAAGTCCACGTTGAACACGAGGTCGGGCATTGTGTTGCTGATGCGTTGGGTGGAGAGGATCTGCTGGTACTTGGTGAAGTCCTCGCTCACCGGAAGGATCTTCACCTTACGGTTTGGGAACTCCTTCATGTAGGCGGCGGCCCAGAACTCGTACTGGGGTGCGAGCGGCGAGTAGGTGCCGATGGTGATGGAGCTGCCATCAAGGGCGTCACCGCTGGCGTTCTGGCTTGTGGACGGTGCTGGAGCGGCGGAAGGGCTGCAGGCGGTAAGCGCGACGGAGGCTGCCACGGCGGACGCTGCGATAGCGACGACGCGACGCCAGAGGGGACGGACGGACTGCATTGTCATCCTTTGTTTGAGGACGTGCGCCGGTTTCGTTGACCTTCGTTGGCCCCGATTCCACCGCTGCGGATGCCCTCACCATACGGACGCGGTACGGGCAGGCTGCAGGCCTTGGCCGATATCGGACAAGCCGGGCGGAGTTGACCAACGAACCTACGTCTGGCGTTCATCCTGCGGCTAGAGTCCCGCACATCGCCCCGAAGTGCCGCTGCGGCAGCGTGGCGGCATGCCACCGACGTTAGGTCGTTCACATCGGCAACGACTGCCCCTGACCCTGAAGGGTTCGATGATGCTAACGGTCAGCAAACTGCGGTGTGAGTACACCGAACAACCGCTGGGACTGTCCACGACTTCCCCGCGGCTGTCCTGGACAGCCGAAGGGGCCGAGCCGGGACGCACTGTGGGGAGCTACCAGATCCTCGTCGCGAGCGGGGTCGCAGGACTGACCAGGAATGAGGGAGACCTGTGGGACTCCGGGCGGCAACCGACTCGCGAAGCGCCATTGATCGAATACGCCGGAACTGAGCTGTGCAGCCGACAACGCGCCTGGTGGAAGGTCCGGCTCTGGGATGACCTGGGCCATCCCGGCCCCTACTCCGAACCTGACTGGTTCGAGCTCGCGCTCCTGAACGAAGCTGACTGGCAGGCGGATTGGTTGGGCCACGCCGGTAGCGAAAGCCGTGGTGCGTTGTACCTCAGGCGGCCTTTCGTTCTCGCCGCGGAACCGGCGAAGGGTCGGCTGTACGTGACAGGTCTCGGCTGGTACGAGGCCCACCTCAACGGCCGGAAGGTCGGCCTTCAGGTGCTCGATCCGGCGCCGACCAACACCAGCCGCAGGGTGCCGTACAGCACCTTCGACGTGACCGAGCTGCTGCGGGCGGGTGACAACGTCCTCGGCGCGGTCCTCGGCCACGGGTGGTCAGGGGCGCAAAAGCTCCTGGCCCAGCTCGAGGTAGTTCTGGCGGACGGGTCCACGGTGTGCATCTGCAGCGGCAACGCTGTGGATACGGATGGCTGGACCGCATACCGCGGGCCGATCGTTGAAGAGAGCATGTACGACGGCGAGCTCTACGACAGCCGCCTGGAGAACCTGGAGTGGAGTGCGACCGGGCCCGGCTTCGCAGCAGCACCGATGCGGAATCTCTTCCACGCGATGGTGGTGGACGCTCCCGGGGGCGTACTCGAGCCGCAATTGCAGGAGCCAATCGAGGTCGTGGAAACCCGCAAGATCGCCTCTCTGACCGAGCCCCAACCTGGCGTTTGTGTGGTTGACGTCGGGCAAAACCTGGCGGGTTGGGTGCGGCTCACAGCAGACGGGCCGGCGGGGACCGAGATCACGCTCCGCTATGCCGAGTCGCTGCGCCCCGACGGGACGGTCGACCAGGAGAACCTCCGATCCGCGCAGGCGCGGGACAGGTTCATCCTCAACGGTCTGGGACGCCAGGTCTGGGAGCCGACGTTCACCTATCACGGCTTCCGCTACCTCCAAATCGAGGGGTATCCAGGAGTGCTCCAGGCGCGCGACATCGCTGTCCAGGTGGTGCGCTCAGCGATGGCCGTTCGCGGCAACTTCGAGTCGGACAACGAGCTGGTGAACAAGATCCACCAAGCCATCTTCTGGACCGAGACCTCGAACCTTCACGGCGTGCCGACAGACTGCCCGCAACGCAACGAGCGGATGGGATGGCTCAACGACCTGGCCGCGCGGAGCGAGGAACTCATCCACACCTTCGACACGGCGCGGTTCCTTCCAAAATGGATGCATGACATCGCTGACACCCAGGACGCCACGGGTGCGATCGCCGACACCGCCCCGTTCCACTTCGGCGCCCGGCCGGCAGATCCGGTGTCGGTCTGCTACGCGCTTATCCCTTGGCTACTGATCACTCACCATGGTGACATCCGGACGGCATCGACCCACTTCGACGGCATCCGCCGCTGGTACGACTACCTCACCAGCCGTTCGGTCGGACGAATCGTCCAATACAGCTACTACGGTGACTGGGCGCCGCCGGTCGACGAGTCGGCGTCAGACCCCTCCGACGAGGTGTCCGCCATCGCAGCCCACACCCCAGGCAAGCTCATCTCCACGGCGCACTACTACCTCACTGCTGACCTGCTGCGCCGGATGGCGGAGGTTCTCGGCCGGGACCACGACGCCCGCCAGCTGGCCGCGGACGCCGCCGAGATCAAGGCTGCGTTCAATGCCGAGTTCCGCCGTAGTGACGGCATCGGTTACGGCTCGGGGAACCAGGCCTGCAACGCTGTCGCGCTTTACATGGATCTTGTTCCACCGACCGGCATACCGGACACGGTGGCGGCACTGGTCGCAGACATCCGGGCCCACCAGAACCACCTGACCACGGGGAACCTGTGCACCAAGTACATTCTCGAGACCCTCGTCGATCACGGTCACGCGGACCTCGCCCTGACGCTCGTGACCCAGGTCAGCTACCCGAGCTGGGGGCACATGCTGGCCAGCGGCGCGACGACGATCTGGGAACGCTGGGAGCATGCGACCGGTGGCGGCATGAACTCCCACAATCATCCGATGTACGCCTCGGTGGGTGCCTGGTTCTACCGGCGGCTCGCCGGGATTCAGGTGCCCGACGATGCCATCGGAATGTCTCGTGTCATCATCCGTCCGCCGATGAATCTGAGCCTCGGTCGGGCCTCCGCGGAACTGAGCACCGTCAGGGGAGCACTCAGCTCCGCGTGGAGAAGGTTGGATGACCAAGTGATCATCGACGTTCGAGTTCCGGTAGGGATCCGTGCCGAGCTCCAACTGCCTGCTGGTGCGGAGGTAATGGCGACAATCGGCGACCCACCCGAGAGGACGAAGCTGAACAACCGCGGCATCGTTGTGATGTTGGGTGGGGGCATTTACCAGTTCACCGTTCGTGTCGGCAACCTCACCCCCGAAGCGCGCGATGACGCTCCAACCGCTCTCACTAGGGATTATATCTAGAAGTCGCCCAATTTCGGGACGAGTTGGTGCTTATCTGAGGCAGAGGAATCGTTCGCGTTCCTGTGGTCGCGGCGACGGGCACATGCAATCCTCGACCGTCCGGGCTGAAAACCAGCGAGAACATGTCGAGGTGATCCACCGTCATGTCCGTGACATGCGCGGATTGCCGCAACGGATCGCCCGTTCTGGGCGACCCATTGCGACAAAGTGATACGCCTAGACGAGCAGGGTGTCGTCCTGTTCGACCTCGGCCGGCCGGTTCTTGGTCAGGACGCGCTGTACCACGAGCGTCCCAGCGGCGCCGAGGAGCAGGACTCCGGCCAGGAACAGCATGCCGTTGTTGGTACTTCCCGTGGACTGGACGACAAGACCCACGACGTACGGACCGACGAACCCGCCCAGGTTGCCGAAACTGTTGATCGCAGCGATGCCGACAGCGGCAGTGGCTCCGACAACGAAACGGGTGGGAAGGGCCCAGAAGACTCCGGCGATCGAGTAGAGGCCGAAGGCTGCCAGGGAGAGGCAGGCGAGCTGTCCCACGGGAGTCGGGAAGAGCGCCGAGAGGCCAACTCCGATGGCAGACACCAGGAAGATGCTGGCCAGCGGGATCCAGTTCTCGCGGAACCTCGATGCCCAACGTGACGTGATGTAGATGCCGATGATCGCGAACACGTACGGGATCGCCGTCAGCCAGCCGGTGGCGACGTCGGAGTTACCGAACTTCTTGATGACCTGCGGCAGCCAGTACGACAGGCCGTAGACCCCCACCGTGGATGGGAAGAACAGCAGGGCGAAGATCAGGACCTGCTTGTTGAGCAGGGCCTTGAAGGGATTGGCGTGGTCGACGAGTCCGAACCGCGCCTTGTCCTTGGCGAGCTCCGTGTCGATCCACGTCGCTTCCTCCTCGGTGATCCAGTGTGCTTCCCGCGGGCTGTCCTTGAGGAACAGCAGTGTCGGGATGGCGAGCAGGACGGCAACGACTCCCACGACGATGAACAGCCACTGCCAACCAACCAGGCCGAAGCCGTTGACGCCGAGCAGCCAGCCGGCCAACGGGCTCATGATGAGGAAGGCAAGGGGTGCTGCCATGACGAACGAGCCGGTGGCACGGGTGCGGTTGCGCTGCGGGAACCAGAGCGTGATGTAGTAGAGGATCCCTGGGTAGAAGCCGGCCTCGGCGACGCCGAGCAGGAAGCGCAGCACGTAGAAGCTCGTGGGACCGGTGGCAAAAGCCATGGCCGCGGTGATGATGCCCCACGTGATGAGGATGCGGGCGAACCACTTGCGCGGGCCGACCTTCGGCAGAATCCAGTTGCTGGGGACCTCGAAGAGGAAGTATCCGAGGAAGAACAGGCCGGCGCCGAACCCGTACGCAGCGGCGTCGATACCGATATCGGTCCCCATGTGCAGCTGGGCGAATCCAACGGCGGAACGGTCGATGTAGGCAATGGTGTAGAGCACCATCACGAAAGGAATGATTCGCCACGTGATCTTGGCAGTTAAGGATTTCTCCATGGTCTTGTCCTGAGCGGACGCGGGCTGCCCGACGTTGGGCAGCCCTGCGGCAACCGCTACGCCTTTCCCTGGGTGGTGGATGCTGCGGGTGCCTTGGTACCGCGGGGTGCCGGGCCGAGATCTGCCAGGAGCTCACCCATGCGGGAGTAGGCCTTGTTGCGGTAAGCGATCAGTTCCGCCTTCGTCTTGTCGTCGAAGTCTCCGGTGATGCCCTTGCCGTTCTTGATGCCCTTCCGGCCGGCAGCCACCGCTTCGGTGAGCAGGGCCGGGGTCGCCAGCCGTGGGCCGTAGGCGTCCTCGAACGTCTTGAAGCCACCGGCGTAGACGTCCAGACCGGCCTGATCGGCGATCGCGAACGGGCCGAAGAATCCGAGCCGGAACCCGAACGTGGTCCGGACGATGATGTCGACGTCCTCCGGAGTCGCCACACCCTCCTCGACACAGGCCGTTGCCTCCTTGAGCAGCGCGTACTGCAGGCGGTTCAGGACCATGCCTGGGGTGTCGGCTACCTGGGCGCCCTGGCGTCCGGCCCGGGCCAGGACATCCTTGACGGCCTCGATGACTTCGAGATGGGTCGCCTCTCCTGCCACCAGCTCGACACCGGGGATGAACGGTGCCGGATTCGAGAAGTGGACGGTCAGGAACCGCTCCGGATTGATGACCGACGGTGCGAGCAGGCGCACCGGAATGGTGGAGGTGTTGGTACCGATGATGGCGTCGGGGCGGCAGCTCTTGCTGATCCGGGCGAGAACCTCCTGCTTGACGTCGAGACGCTCGAACACCGCCTCCTCGACGAAGTCGACGTCGGCCACAGCCTCCTCGATGGTGGTGCCACACTTCAGGTTCTGCTTGATGGTTTCGACGGCACCCTTGGGGTAGAGCCCCTGGTCCTCGAACTGATGCGCTTCCTCCATCAGCCGGGCGAACTGGCTCCTGGTGGTTTCGGGGTCGTGGTCAACGACGGTGACGTCCATGCCCGCGAGCGCAAGGCTCTGAGCAATGCCCCCGCCCATGTAGCCTGCGCCGACGACCGTGACGGTCTCGATCCGCTTCATTGCGATTCTCCTTGTGTTGTTCTCGAGCGAGTTGACGTCAGCGAAGTGCGGACGTCAGGACCTGACGGATGTAGCCGGCGTTCTGAGCGCAGACGCCGATGGAGTCGCTGCCGTAGTGCTCGCAGCAGAAGGGCCCGGAGTAGCCGAGTTCGAGCGCCCGGCGAATCACGGTGCGGTAGTTGATGAAGCCGTACTCCAGCGGCATCGGCGCGGTGGCGTAGGCGCCGGTGGCCGGGTCGAAGTCCCGCGTGTAGTTCTTGATGTGCCAGAAGTTGCAGTACGGGAGCACGGTCTCGAACATCTCGCTCCAGTGCGGCATGGGGCGGTGCAGGCGAACGAGGTTGCCGATGTCGGGGTTGAGGCCGACCGAGTCGTGGCCGACGTCGGTGACGAACTGCACCGCTTCGTCCGGCGTTCCGACGAAGGTGTCCTCATACATCTCCAGCGACAGCTGGATCCCCTGGCGACCGGCGTGCTCGGCGAGCTCACGGGTGCGCTCGACGGCCTTGTCGCGCTGGTTGGGATCGTCGTGGTGCCCGTCCTCGAGCCAGAACCAGAGAGCCTTCGCCTGTGCGGGCTTGAGGGCCTGCATGAAGCCGATGTTGACGATGCTGGCGCCGAACGTCGGGGCCAGGTCAATGGTCTTGTGGGCGAAGTCCAGGAAGTAGTCGCCCTTCTCTGCGTCCACCAGGGAACTTCTGGTCATCGAGATCGACGGGATCGTCAGCTTGTTCGACGTGAGTACGTCCCGGAACTCGTTCAGCCGCTCATCGGTCATCGCCGCCAGCGGCATCCAGGCATCGGTGGGGTCGATCGCAGTGAACCCGAGGTCGACGACCTGCTTCATCGCGTCGTCCCACACCTCTGCTGGAGCGTCCTTCATTGGCGTGCCGTCGCGCAGCGTGCTGCCGAACGACAGCATGTTGCATGCGATCGGCCACGTTTCTGCTGTGTACATCGGGGGGTCTCCTCAAGGGTTGGTGGTTGTGCAGGCGCTGACCTCGTCGAGGACAGCGGCAAACTTTTGGATGTCATGGGCGAACCGCCCGAGGAAGACGCCGTCCACGTCGGGGTAGAGCGCAGTGAACGTTCCCGGGCCGGCGCTCCCGCCGTAGACGACGCGGACGGCGTCATCGCAGGCGGCGTCGCGGATGGCAGCGCATACCCGTCGGACGTGATCGGCGGGTGCCGGCTCTTCGGCCCCGATCGCCCAGCGCGGCTCGTAGGCGACGACCAGAGCCGGTGATCGGCCGCGGGTGGCTTCGAAGATCGGTTCCAGTTCGTTCACGCAGCGCTCGGCGGCTTCAGCCGCTGACCCCTGCTCCTCCTCGCCGACGCAGTACAGCGGAGCGAGGCCGGCACCGAGCGCCTCGTCAAGCTTGGCCTGGACGAGGCGGTCGTCCTCACCGAATAGCGCGCGCCGCTCAGCGTGTGCCAGCTCGACATAGGTGCAGCCCAGTTCCGCGAGCATGGCGGCGGACACCTCGCCGGTCTGCGCGCCGTCAGAGCCGGGCGCGACATCCTGGGCGCCCCAGCGAACACCGCTGTCAGCAAGCGTCGCTGCCGTTGACTCGAGTACGGGAAAGCTCGGCAGGACGGCCACCTCGACGGCCGCAGTGCCGCTTTCCTCCACGACCGTGCGGACGCCGCGGACCCACTCCCTGGTCTCGGCCGCCGTCAGGTACATCTTCAGGCTCACCGCTACCAGTGCCCGCCGAGCGGGTGCGGTGGTGTGGCTCGACAACGTTGTCTCCTCGTGAACTGCGGGGGGTGGGTAAGCGGGTGCTATTCGGGCAGATCTTCGTAGTCGGAGATCACGCGAACCTTGGCGGCGCTGTTGCTCGCCGGATCGAAGGCGTAGCCGAGCCACTCCCGTGCGAGCCTGCGAGCGAGTTCGATGCCGATGACGCGCTGGCCCATGCACAGGACCTGGGCGTCATTGGAGAGGATCGAACGCTCGACGGAGAAGGAGTCGTGGGCTGTCACCGCACGAATACCCTTCACCTTGTTGGCACTGATCGCGACGCCGAGCCCCGTGCCGCAGATCAGGATTGCGCGGTCGGCCTCACCGGCGATGACAAGCCTTGCTGCCTCGACGGCGACGTGGGGGTACGCCGTGTCCTCGGTCCCGCTGATGCCGACGTCCACGACACTCAGCACGCGAGGGTCGGCCTCGAGGTCTGCGCGGATGACGTCCTTGTACTGGAGTCCAGCCTCATCACAGCCGACGACGAGGCGGAGGCCGTGCGCTTGGGGTTCGGTGGGAATAGTCATGTCAGGCCTTGGTGTTGGTGGACGGGTGGTCAAGCTCGGCGGACGCCTCACCGAGGCGCTCGACGATGAGGGTGAACGAGACAGCTCCGGGGTCGGGGGTGCCGAGACTGGCACCGGCGTGTGTCCGTGCCCTGCCGAGGCGGGCGACGAAGTCTTTCGTGCTCTCCGCCCCGCTCCGGGCGGCGGCGACGGCGGCGCTCCAGGTGGCAGCGTCGAGTGCCCCGGCTTCCTCGAGCTGCGAACTGAACGGGGCCATCGCGTCGACCATCGTCTTGTCACCGGGTTGTGCCCCACCGAGTTCCTGCACGGCCTTGACCGCGCTGACGGCGGCGAGCCGGAGGGATTCCGCGTCGGGCGCCGACGAATCGTCGAGGTGGGAGGCGACTGCCCGCAGGATCGCGCCCCAGAGGGCGCCTGACGTACCACCGGCATGTTCTGCCCAGGCGTCCCCGGCGCGAGCCAGGGTGGTCTTCGCACCGGCGCCCTGTTCGGCCAACTCTGCGGCGGCCTTTGCTGCCGCACGCACGCCTCGTACCATGCCGATGCCATGGTCGCCGTCGCCGGCTATTGCGTCCAGATCGCCGAGGTGGGCCTCGTTGCTTTCCAGCAGCTCGCGGACAGACTCGAGGAGTGAGGCCACGGAGCGGGCACCCGCCTGGGAAGCTTCCGTCGCCTCGGGAATGGCGTCGACCGTCTCATCCTCGTCGGCCTCGTAGTCGTCCTCGGCTGCGGTGGGTTCGGCGATTGAGCCGAGGCGGTAGGCAGGGGTGTCGCAGGGCGCGAGCCAGAGCTGTTCGAGTTCCTCGTCGAGGAACATGATGGTGAGCGAGACGCCGGCCATGTCCAGCGAGGTGCACTGTTCGCCGACCAGCGGCTCAACGATCTGGTAGCCCGCCTCGGTGAGCAGGGCGTGTACGCGTCCGTACCCGAGGAAGAGCTCTTCGTACTTCACGGTGCCCAGGCCGTTGAAGAGGACGGTGATCCGCTTGGTGTCGTCGCTGGGCGCCTCGACGAGCAGGCGCTCGACCAACAGCTCAGCGATGTCATTGGCCGAGGCGGTCGGGCGATCCTCCAGGCCGGGCTCGCCGTGGATCCCCAGGCCGATGCTCATGTGACCTTCCGGCACGGTGAACAGCGGGTGGTCTGCTCCGGGGAGCGTGCAACCATCGAAGGCCACGCCGAGTGTGACGGTCCGGTCGTTGGCGTGGATGGCGGCCCGTTCCACCTCGTCGAGGGACGCTCCGTTGGCAGCGGCTGCCGCTGCCACCTTGAACACCGCCAGGTCGCCGGCGATACCGCGGCGTCGGGCCCGATCCGAAGCCGGACTGGATGCCACGTCGTCGGTGACGGTAAGGATGCGGACGTCGATGCCCTCCGCCCTCGCCCGGTCGGCCGCCTGGCCGAAGTGCAACACGTCGCCTGCGTAGTTGCCGAAGCTGACGAAGACCCCGGCGCCCCGGTCGGTCGCGCGGATCACCGAGTAAACCTGCGAGGCCGCCGGTGAGGCGAAGATGTTCCCACACGCCGCCCCGTGCGCCAGGCCGGGGCCGACCCAACCGGCGAAAGCGGGATAGTGACCGCTGCCTCCTCCGATGACGACGGCGACCTCACCCTTGGGTGCGCGCCGGGCGCGAACGACGCCGCCATGCACGGCGCGGACGTGACGCGGGTGGGCGGCGACAAGTCCCGCCAGTGCTTCGTCGGCGAAGTCGGCAGGGTCGTTAATCAGATGAGGCATGAGTCTCGCAATCAGGTTCACGTGATCCGCGTTGATACGTGCGGGACAAAAGTACGTCACAAATGTTACGTAAGCAACCCTCTGCTGGGATATTTGGTCCATACTTGTCGCAGCGCGGCCCATATAGCACTTGGCAGGCGCGGACAGTAACATCGACGCACACGAAGGGAAGGTGGCGATGGCCAGCGAGACACTGCAGTCCGCCGGGGGGCTTCACAGGTCTGCCACTGCCCGGCATCAGATCATCACGGACAGGGTTCGTCTGGACGGGTCCGTCACGATGGACGAACTGGTGCGGGCTACCGGGGTCAGCCGGATGACTGTGCACCGCGACCTCGATGCGCTCGAGACCGAGGGCGTGCTTCGCAAGGTCAGGGGCGGAGCGACCGCGACTCGATCGAGCAGCTTCGAGAGCGATCTGCAGTATCGGCTCACCACCGCCATTGAGGCGAAGGCAGCGATCGGCCGCGCTGCCGCCCAGTTCATCGACGGCGGTCAGGCCGTGATTTTCGATGAGTCGACGACGGCTCTCGCTGCGCTGCGGGCGGTCGATCCAACCGATCCGATCATCGCCATCACGAACTGCGTGCCAACGATGACGCACGTGACTTCGAAGACGAAGCACCGACTCATCGGACTGGGAGGTGATTACGTCGCCCAGTACCAGGCCTTCCTCGGCATCCTGTGCCAGCAGATGATCTCAAACGTCTACGCCGACGTGCTGGTCGCATCCTGCTCCGCCGTCCTGGGAAACGCCACGCTGCATCAGGACTCCCGAATCGTGCAGGTGAAACAGACCATGATCGCCGCAGCGCCGGTACGACTGCTCTTGGTCGACAGCTCCAAGATCGACATGGGTGCGATTTACCGGTTAGGCAAGATCGGCGACTTCACGCACCTGATCACGGACGAAGGCGCTCCGGCGTCCTTCATCGAGGGCGTCCGCGAGCTTGGCGTGGACGTCGTGGTGGCGGAAATCACCCCGTCCGATCCGGTGGGCACCAGGCGATGACCGGCCTTCAGCCGTTGGCAAGAGGTGTACGTCGGACCCCCGAGACGGATTCCGAGCGGGAAGAACCGACCGGCGCCTGCCACTTTGAGATGGAGGACTGTACCGAGTAGTAGGAAGTCCTCCGCCCAGCCCGGTCACCGTGTTCACGCAGTGAGCGGTCATGGAAGAACACGCTCTGCGGAGCCTCAGGGAGCACCTTGTCGGGGAGTGGTGCTGGAAACGGGTCCAGGTGGCTTCGACCCGCCCCGGCATGTCCGGGAGACTCGGCCGGAAAAGACCTGACTCCTGGCTCGAGGACCACAGACGACGTCTCGGTCGGTCTCCGCTCGTACCCCCGAGATCGAGCTGGTCGTCTCCAGTGACTCCAAAAGAACCCACTGCCCTAAAGAATGCGAAACCCACTGCCCTGAAGAAGCGGCGCGACCGCGGTGCGCGGCGGATTGGGGTTCCACTGTCAGTCAAATGATTCAACTCGATACTGGATTTGGAACCGGCTTGCGAAGCGCGCCCGGGGCTGCGCCTACCGTGGGACAGGATCGCTGCATCACCATTAGCGGTCATTCCACATTGGTGCTGGCATTTTCTTGGAGTTGCTTGGTTTGAGACCTCTTTCACCTCCTCCGCCGTGACAATCACCGGTGAGCGACGATGTCCCGACCGGGCCTGAAGTGCCGCCGGCGTCGTCGGCCGCCGCTCAACTCGCCCCATCATCGCGATAGTCCGCCCCAACAAGCTGACCGCGGGTGTTTAGGAGGCCAGCCGCTTGCGGCAGTGCATGCCGTGAACTACTCCGAAGGCGAATCCTGCCACAACCCGGCTCTTACAGTCCTGACCCTGCGCCCAATCGGCCGCGCCATTCCCCTTGATGTTGGTGCTGCGAGGCGCGCGGTTATCCGGGAGCCAATGACGCGGCGTCAATCCGAGCCCAACGCGGTAGCCTGCCGGGTATGGCAATTCATCTCATCACTGGAGCAGGCTCGGGAATCGGAGCCGCCGTCGCTGGCCGCTTAGCACAGCGAGGTGACGAACTGGTCTTGATTGCGCGCAACCCGATGCGCGCCGCCGAGCTTGTGCGGGCCTTCCCGGGGTCCCGAGCGCTCGTGGCCGACCTCGCCAGCCGGTCTCTTGAGTCCGCGCTTGCTGCCCTCGACTGGGTGCCCCCGCGGCTGGATTCGGTGATCAACGTGGCCGGGACCACCGAGCTGGAATCGGTGGCTGATCTGACCGCAGACTCGTTCCTCGAGACGCTCACCACCAACCTGCTCAGCCCTGTCGTGCTGACACGTTGGGCGCTGCCTGCGTTGCGCGAGGCGCGCGGAGCAGTGGTCTTCGTGAACTCCACCGCTGCACTCACGGTGAACCCAGGTTGGGCTGCTTATGCCGCAGCGAAGGCCGGACTTCGTGCGATCGCTGACGCGTTGCGCGCGGAGGAAGCGACTCATGGCGTCCGGGTGACGTCCGTTTTCCCCAGCCGAACCGCCACGCCCCTTCAGGAGCATGTGAGGCAGCAGGAGGCAGGGACCTATGACCCGTCGCGGTACATGAACCCGGCCACCGTCGCGGCTCAGATCGTCAATGCACTTGACCTGCCCGGTGATGCCGTGGTGGCGGAGATAGTGCTGAGACCAGCTCAGCGTTGATCTCAATGGTCTGGCCGAGCAGCGCTTGGCCCTAATATCGGCGCGAACCACGCGACCTGAAGCAGGTGCTCGGTGCCCTGATAGGCGGAGACAACTTCTGGCCACGAGTCAGGCATCGATGGTGGCCACAACGGTAGTGCCGAATTGGTCGGGGCGACAGGACTCGAACCTGCGGTACGCGGCGCGCAAAATAGCTCTCACTAGGTCATTTACCCGGAATTCGCCAAATCTGGGGACGGGTTGGGGCTTATCTGGGGCAAAGGAATCCGTCGAGTTCCTGTGGTCCTCAGCGGCGGGAGAGGGACACGATCACCCGACCTGGTGCGGTATCCGCCCGCCGCGCCAACTGGGGCCTGACGCCGGCCAAGGGACCGAATAGTTGTCGCTCGGCGGAACTTCCATGCCTAGGTGTATGCGCGAGGGCACTTCCATGCAGGCAAGCTACGAAGGATCACTGACCTGTTCGGCATAGATCGACTCCCGCCAACCCCGCCGAGACGGAGCAAGACGCTGGCAAACCTTGCCAGACGGGCGGATACACATGTACAACCCTCGAAGGGAACTATCTGCACGAGTGTGGTTTGCCGAAACACGGTAAGGTTTGCCGAAAGTTTGCGGGAGGCTTACTCGTATGGACGGACGCGAACGGCTTGCTGAGCTGTTTGGCGCTTGGGTCGATCAAAACGGCTGGAGCCAGCCGACGGTTGCCGCCATGGGCGGTCCGTCGACAACCACCCAGACGAAGATCCGTCGCACGACCGAACCACTGTCAGCGAGCACCCTCCGACAGCTCGACGTCGTCATGGGCTGGGATGAGGGAACAGCTGCACGCGTGCAGTCAGGTGTCCAGGAGTCGCCCACGCCTCGCAGCCGGCGGAAAGCTGCAGCCAACTACCGACAAGACGGCGACGGGTTACTCGATCTCAGCAACGGACGTTCCCCAGGGTTCGTGAGCCGACTCGGCGACCGAGACGAATCACTGCTGGGGTGGCACAAGATGACCCACCCGGATGGCCACACGACTCAAATCACGATTCGGTTCAACTTCGGCGGACCTGACTTCCTCATCCCGGAGTCCGAGTTCCTTCGGATCCTAGAAGCCGCCCATCGCGCGGCCGTTGGTGCGACCCTGCAGACCGAGCGCCTGGAGGAGCCCACGCCCGAGGAGATCGAGCAGTACCTTGCTACTCACCGCGCAGAGCCCGACGCCAACTTCGAGCCCGACCATGGTTCCCTCGCCCGGATTCGGCGCGCAGCCGATGCCGAGAGTGCAAGCGAGGTGGAGGTTGCACGAAGCGCACCACAGGACAACCCACACACGCTGCCGACAGCCGCGCGCCGTCGTCGCGGACAGCGCGCCTTGCGGACGGACGTTTGAATCGTGGGATCCGGAGAGGAGCTTGACGCGGCGGCAGTGCGGAAGCGACTGAAGAAGGAGGTCGCCGAGGTGGTCGAACTCGCGATTGAGAACGGATGGCGCGTCAAGGCGCTGGGGCACGCAGTGAAGCTCTTCTGTCCCTGCAGAGAGCCGGATCACGGACAGTTCTCGGTGAGTGGCACTCCTTCACGGCCTAGCGCAGAGGCGCGACGGGTAATGCGCATGCTCACGAAGTGCCCACACTTCAGCTCACAGCCAACTCGCAAGCCCAGTTGACGATAGTCAACTATGCTGACCATACTTGCGAGATGCGAGGAGACCAGAGTTGAACAGCTACGACCTCACCTTTATCACTTCCCCAGTCAGCGAAGCCCTCGAAGAGCAACTACTCCTTGACCAGAGCCTCGAGATCAACGTCGGGCAGCACAGCGGACTTCACTTCATCATGGCCACAGTGATGACGGAAGACTTCCATACGGCGGCCATGGACATCGCCCGCCTCCTCGAAGGTCTCGGAGTGCGAATCGAGCGCATGGATCTCGATCTTGTGAACCAGTCGGAGATTGCAGCCCGGTGCTCCGTCACCAAGCAGGCGGTCAGCCGATGGGTTATCGCTTCCAGTACGGTTCGCCCTTTCCCTGGTCCTCACACCCTGGCAGGCGGTCCACTCTGGGCGTGGAGCGCCGTCAATGAATGGCTACGGTGCACCAGGAAACAGTCGTTTGATGATGCCTGCTCGGCAAGCCCGGCACAGGTAGAGACGTTCAACGTGGCCTGGATGGCTACCGCGCACAATCCGTCCCCTGCTCGTGAGGTCGACTACACAACCCTCGTCTACGGGGGGATCCGGATGGACGCGGAGGGATGGGTCAAGCCGCCCACCCGTAGCTTGGTGAAACACCTGTGAGCAAAGTGTCCTGGCAGAAGTTCATCGCTTCCGCCCGGGTCGTCGATGTCAAGATCGGCGGCATCATGGGCATCCTCGCGGAGATGCGAGTCGACGAAGCGCCACTTCCAAATGCCTGGGCGATCGACGTGAGCCACGCATACAAGGTCAAGGGGACGGAACTCTGGGCTCGCGTTGTTGCTGATGCTGAAGGCCCGGGCGGGGGGCTGCTCGTCGATGCGGTTGGAATCTTCCGATTCGGCATGAAACTCAAGTCCGTTCCGGACGAGTACATCCAGCGGTTCTATGCAGCCACGGCGATCCCAGCAGTTGCGCCAACAACGCGCGCCACCTTCAACGACACCAACGTGCGGATGGGACTTGGTGCGCCACACATCGGCTTCCTTGTCATGTCCGACGGAGAGCTCCGAGTGGCTGAGGTCCCCGACGACCACTCCGTTTGAGTGTGTCTTCATCTGCCCATCGAGATCATCGGCCTCAATGGCTTCCGCATGCGCACCGTCATGCTCGACGACCGGCACTCGCAGGCCGGCCGCAGCCCCACCATCGCCCACGAGATTGTTGCGACAGAGAGGTATGACAATGGTTGCTCGACGTCGTCGGAACCGCCGTGTGAGGTTCGCGGTTCCGCTCTTGGCGCTTATCTTCGCCGGGCTGATGTTCTGGGCGTCCAAGACAGGAGCACTGACGCCCTTGTTTCTGGGGTTCGGCAACATCGTGGGTGGCTGGCTCTCCTCACTTTTCTTGCATGGACCCAAGTGACTGGGCGCTGTCGTCGACCAGCCCTCTGTCAAGTGGTGCCGTCGAGAAGCAAACCGATCCAGCCTTAGACGCGGATGGCAGTTCGCAGCTGTACCCGCTTCATGCTGCCTACGGTCGGCGGGCCGGCACGGAGGCATGGCTCCAACCTGCGGTAGGTGCTGCACCGAAATTGCTCCGACTACCGGTGAGGCTTTGAGATTCTCCTAATTTCGGGACGAGTTGGACTTATCTGGGGCAAAGGAATCCATTGAGTTCCTGTGGGTCTTCAGTTGCTGGAGATGGCCCCGATCGCCGACCTGGCGGTGCGTGCGCTACCGCCGGCCCGCTGAGGCACTGAGACCAAGGCCCGTAGTTTCTGACGATCGGCGAAGCCGTCGACAGCTACCGCGCCAGGGAACTCGACGCGTACGAGGTCGATGGTGCTGCATCACTATTTGAGTTCGGCGAAGGAGCTGTGGATGTTCTGCAACCTGCTGCCGGTTGACACCGCCGCTGCCATCATCGGCAGGGAACTGCCGGACGAGTGGTGGGAGCGGGCTGCACCCAGCCAGCGATGACGAATCGGGGGGAACCAGCCTTGACCAGCGGGAACTCCGGTGCCCAAGACCCGAATCATCGAGGCGACCGCCGGAAAACCAGACCTAGATGCCTAGGTCGTTTTCACCCATGCTGAAGCGATGCTCCGTGTATCCGGACGCGTCGAACCATGCGTTGCCGGCGGCCACGATCTTCGTGTAGTCGTCCCTCTCGGCTTCGCCGCTAATGTTGACGTCCGCGTTCAGGATCGCCACTTCGAACACCAGACCGGCCGATTCGGCCGAGCCTTGGCAGCCCTTGGTCTCAGACTCCTGGGCGTTCTTCACATATTCCGTGAGGGTCTCGATCCGCTCCGGATGGTCGCTCGCTCCGCGGGATGCCTTGACAAGATCCCAAGCGGAGATCACCAAAGCCATCTGCCCGTCGCCCATTGGCCCGTAGTCACACGCCGCGAGTTCCGTGGCAGTCGGGGTTGTCTTCGGGATCGTCGCGGTCACGGTTGCGGTCACAGTGGGCACTGGCGCGGGTGGCTGCCCTGTGCACGAACTGATTGCCAGAAAGAGGGTCGCGGCGAGAGCGAGAGTGACGTGCTTCATGACCGCAGCGTAAGACCGCCGGAGGGGACCGTCTGGCAGTTCTGTGGATGGTCAGACAACCCCTGGTCTTGATCAGGGCCGCGGGGCCCGGGCCGCCGGGAGGCGTACCCCAAAGCCCTCATGCGACAGCGGCAGGCTCTGCTCCCAACGTCTCCCCCATCGTGTAGGCGAGGCAGTCCAGGCAATCACGACCTGGTGCTCTTCATCTAGCCGGGTTTTGGGCAGTACAACGCCGAATCGGGCACCAGGCATGACTAGACCAGCAACCGGCATGAGTCGGATCGACGACGTGGAAGTGTCGAGCTCGATGACCTCGCACGGCATTCCGTCCACAGTCACCCTGACGTCGAACGCCGCGCCGTCACCGACATTGGTGAGTTCCGCACCCACAGCGGCCGGAGATCGGCCCAACGCTTCCATCTTGACCTGCACAGAACGGCCTACACCAGTAGTCATAGCGCCCCACTCGGGTTGGGCCCGCTGCCACCATTGCAACCAAAGGGTGACCGCTGTGGACGCCACCGCGACTCCCGCGGCAATCCACGCGGCTACGGCCGCCCACTCCTCGACCGTCATGACACAAGCGTTCCGGGGGCGAAGTGTGGACGCATCCCTATGGTCACGGTTCTAGGTCGGCCAGCAGGGACGGGAGGAACTCCAGGAAGTGCGCACGCTGGCTGGTGTCCGTGAGTCGCTCCGGGAGACGCAGCTTTTCGTCGGGGTAGGTGGCGGTGCAGACCACCCGGCCCGGCCAGGAAGGGGCGACGGACCCGGCATATGGAGCGCCCCCGTCGATGTCCAACTGCTGAAGGAGTCGCCTCGAGTAGGTCCAGACCCTCACTTGAGGGTTCTCGTCGGTGCCGGTACCGGTCACCCGTACCAGGCGGCTAGGCGTGTACACCATTAGGTCGATGGTGAATGCTCCCCATTCACCATCCAACTTGCCGTCGAGGTACTTGATCGGCTCGTCACCCAGGGCCACGAGCACACGAGTCCAGACCAGCCTGAACCAGCCCTGCTCTTCGCCTCGGATCGCGGAGTCGAGCGCGGCGTGTTCGCTAAGCCATCGGAAGAGGTCCGTGGCCTGTTCGTCTTTTGTTGGCACGGAGCCATCGTCGCGTGATGGGGCCGTTTCCGCAGGAGAACGAGCCAGAAGGGGTCGGGCTCGACGACCTGTATCAGCCGTGCCGAGGACGGGGGGCGGGGTGGTGGCGAGTGTCAGGTCCGAGAGTCGGCTACCCCCGGCGCCTCCATTTGCGCCTGGCGTAAACCGGAGAGAGGGTGCTGAGTGAGGGGTTGAGCACTACTCAATGGATGGAGAGGCGGCCGAGCGTGCGGCTAGATTCTCGTGGAAGATGTTAATAAGCGTTACAGCCGCAGATACTGCAACCTTCGCTTCCTCCAGCGACACGTTGCCGGGCGCGGATGGTTGCCCGCCGTGCCGGTCATGCTGCCCGTGCCAGATCAGTCGCATCAGCGCTACCACGACTTCACCAGACAGCGCCTTGCTGGACTCACGATCCATTGGCAGCCGCCAATCCTTTTGCGACTCCATCTGAGCAATGACTTTGCCAAGGGTTGCCGAGCGGTCCGTGGGAGCGACAACGGGCACTACCGCGTCCTCTACGGCCCGGATGGCCAGTCTGTAGGCAGCGCTCGCATCTGGATCCAGCCCATACAGATTCTCCCAGGCCCTTGCCAAATTCAGTCCGGCGCGTCCGGCCCTTGCCATCGTGGCGTCAGCCGCGACTTGGACGCCCTCAGGCACGCGACGTACCAGACCGGGATGGCCGGCCCTTTCGCCCACCATCCAAGCTGACTTGCTGCGTTCGAGAAGGCCCTCTAGGTCCTTTGCCGCCGCATTGCCGCGGTTCGCCAGAAGGTAGTCCGCAATCTGGAGCGGACTGGCGCCGCCCTTCAAAACCCTCAGTGAGGTTTCGATCTGACGTTTGGCTTCGTCGCCCCACCGTGCAGTCGGGCCGATGTCGGGCAAGGGGATTCGCAACCGCTGGCACATCGTTGACGTAAGCGGTTGCGCCGCAGCCAGAAAGCGGCCACTCCCGTCCGGGTTGCTGCTCGGCACCGAGATCGCGTCCCGTATCCAGACCCAGAAGCCTGACTCCATCCATGGCGGGACTCCGTCGTGAAGGGCGTCATACGCCGTGACGTCCTCGTCCGTCTCTACCCCGAGCGGGCGCCACACCTCATCGTTCACAGGCCTGAGTGTGCCAGCACGAGGTGACAGGGCCGTGGAATTCCCGCAAGTTGTGGTGAGCGATCGCTGCACCCTCACTCATCGGGCACTCGGCGCTCGTTCTGACGCCGTCCGCCAGCGTTCAGCCGCACGCGCTTCGCCCCCAACCTCCCGCTCTCCCCGTACTCCGATTCTTCACCTACGGCCGCCGTTTTCCAGCCCGCACGTCCATCACCTCGACACTCCACCTCCTCGCTTCTGCCCTTCAAGCCCGAGACCTTCAATCCAGATACACAATGGGCATTTCCGGGGGGACGTAGTCCGGAGGACCGCTTCAGACGGCGAGGCGGCCGCTGATCACACGGTTCAGTGGCACGGCTGGTCGGCGGCCTCGATGACGAGCTGGCGGGCAGTTCTGGCGGGACGCGAACCACGAACTTGCCCGAATAGGTGCGGTCCGCATCACGTCGGGCGGGTTCTCTCCCCTGCGCGACCAGCTCCGTCACGACGTCCACGATGAGTGGCTGGAGGCCCGCGAACGCCCTAGCTCGGTCGATGGTCAGCCAGGACAGGGAGACAAGTCGCCCACCGTGCCGAGTCGCAAAGCCGTGCGACTTCTCCTACGCAATCTCGCGCTTCCGCGTCCCGATCGCCGACTTTTCGGGCCTAGGGAAGGTATGAGGACCTTCTCTGCCGCCAGGTGGCCGAACAGCGCACGTTCGGGCTTAAGGGGGTGTGAAGGTCACGCAACTTGGCCCGATCTGTCCGAGATCGAGAGGTCCCATCGGCTTAGTGGATTGAGAACTCGTGAAGAATCCGGCGCTCCAGCGTCCGGAACGGCGGACTTCTTGGCTTAGGGAGGGTGAGGAACCTCATGCGAGAAGGGGTGGTGCAGTGGTGATGAGCGTCAAGAAGCTCGCGGCCGGGTCGGGTTATGACTATCTGATCAAGCAGGTCGCGGTGCAGGACGCCGCCCTGCCCGCCGGCGGGCTCACCTCGTACTACTCCGAGCGGGGCGAGGCGCCTGGGGTGTGGGTCGGCGCCGGCTTGGCGAGCCTGAGCCTCTCGCCTGGTGATCCAGTAACCGCGGAGCAGATGGAGCTCTTGTTCGGCGCTGGTGAGCACCCGCTGGCCGCGCAGCTTCGCGCCGACGCTGCCGCCGCCGGCCTGTCGCGAAGCGAGGTCGTGAGGGCGGGCCGGATCGGTCGCCCGTTCCGCTTGTGGGACACGACCCCGAACGTGTTCCTCGATGAGCTCGCCGACCGGTGCCGGGCATGGAACGCCGCCGCGGGCCTGCCCAAGCGGGCGCACGTGCCGGACGAGGTGCGGGCGCAGTTGCGCACCGACGTGGGCCGGGATCTGTTCCGTCGCACGTTCGGCCGTGACCCGTTGGACGTCGCTGAGCTGCAGGGCGCTATCGCGAAGTGGTCGAGGCGGGCACCGGAAGCGGTGGCCGGGTTCGATGAGTCGTTCTCCCCGTCCAAGTCGGTATCGGTGCTGTGGGCCTTGGCCAATCCGCAGGTGGCCGCCTTGGTGGAGCGCTGCCATCTCGCGGCGATCCGTGACGTACTCGACTACCAGGAGACGAAGGCATTCTTCACAAGGGAAGGGACCGACGGGGTGCGCCAGGTCGACACCCACGGCATGGTGGCCGTCTCGTTCACCCACCGTGACTCCCGCGCCGGCGACCCGGACCTGCACACCCATGTCGCCATCGCGAACAAGGCTCAAACCCTTGAGGGCCGCTGGCACACCGCCGACAGCCGGACGATCTTCAAGAGCCACGTGTCGGTCTCGGAAACCTACGACACATTCCTGCGTGCCCACCTCACCGAGACCCTGGGTGTGCAGTGGGTGCCCAAGGCCAGCCGGAACGGGAAACGTCCCGTATGGGAGATCGCCGGCATCGACCCCGGCCTGTGCCGGGTCTGGTCTTCACGCCGCACCGACATCGAACAGCTGTCGACCGAACTGGCTTCCAAGTTCCGTGTGGATCACGGCCGGCCGCCGACCAGCCTGGAGATGATCCACCTGGCCCAACAGGCAAACCTGGCCACCCGTCAGGCCAAGCATGAACCGCGCACCCTGGACGACCAGCGGACGGCGTGGCGCCACCAGGCCGACGCACTCCTCGGCCAGCACGGCGTCGATCGGATGTTGCACACCGCGCTCACACCGACGCCACAACGGCCGCCGGACCTCACCAGCCAATGGTTCGACCAGAAGGCCGCACGAGTGCTCAGCGAGCTGGAGGCCGGACGGGCGACCTGGCAGTCCTGGCACGTCCGCGCCGAAGCTCTGCGGCAACTCGCCGGAGTACCCATCCCACCCGAACAACTCAACGAGGTCATCGACCGGCTGATCGACACCGCACTCGAGCAGCACTCCTGGCTGCTCGACCCACCAGGCAACGACGTCGAGGACCCCGCCGTGCTGCGGCGCCGGGACGGGCGCAGCGTGTACGAAGTCGCCGGTTCGGCCACCTACAGCTCCAGCAGAATCATGGCTGCTGAACGGCGCCTGCTCGCCACCGCCGGCCGAACCGACGGGCGACGCGTCGACCCGGGCTTGGTCGACCTCGCCTTGCTCGAATCGGTCGCCAACGGCACCACCCTCAACCCCGGCCAGGCGGCTCTCGTACATGACCTCGCCACGTCCGGTCGGCGACTCCAGCTCGCGATCGCACCCGCCGGCACCGGCAAGACCACCGCATTGAGCGTGCTCGGCAACGCCTGGACCAACAGCGGCGGCACCGTGATCGGCCTTGCCCCCTCCGCCGCGGCGGCTGATGTCCTGTCCGAACACCTGGACGGACCCTGCGACACCCTCGCCAAACTCGCCCACGCCATGGACCACCCCGACACCGCACCCGACTGGGCCCAACACATCGGCCCGGGCACCCTGGTGATCATCGACGAGGCCGGCATGGCCGACACCCCCACCCTCGACCAAGTCACAAACCACGTGATCAGCCTTGGCGGCAGCGTCCGCCTCGTCGGGGACACACACCAACTCACCGCCGTCGCCGCCGGCGGCATCCTCACCGACATTGCCGCAGCCCACGGCGCCACCCGACTCGAAGAAGTCCTCCGGTTCACCGACCCAGCCGAAGCAGCCGCCTCCCTCGCCCTCCGCGACGGCAACCCCGCCGCGCTCGCCTTCTACGCCGACACCAAACGACTCCACCCCGCCGACGCCGCCACCATCGGCAGCCAGGTCCTGGCTTCTTGGGCGGCCGACCGGCGAACGGGGCTGGACGCGATCATGCTCGCCCCCACTCGCGACCTCGTCGCCCAACTCAACCACCACGCCCGCGAACTACGACTCCAAGGCGGCACACCCGGCCGCGAGGTCGGGTTGGCCGACGGGAACCGGGCATCGGTAGGTGACCTGGTGATCACCCGCCACAACGACCGGACGCTCCGCAGCCGCGGCGGCGACTGGGTCAAGAACGGCGACCGGTGGCACGTCACCAACGTCCACCGCGACGGCAGCCTCACCGCCCACCACCTCCGCACCCACAAGAGCGTCCGGTTACCCGCCGACTACGTCGAAGCCTGGACCGAACTCGGCTACGCCACCACCATCCACACAGCCCAAGGAGTCACCGCCGACACCTGCCACGGCCTGCTCACCGGCACCGAAACCCGCCAACAGCTCTACACCATGGCCACACGAGGCCGGCACGCCAACCACCTCCACATCCAAGTCGCCGGCGACGGCCAACCGCACCCGGTCGACCACGACAGCCTCACCGACCACAGCACCATCGACATCCTCGAACGCATCCTCGGCCACAACGAGCAAGCCATCTCCGCCACCACCCACGCCCGGCAAGCAAGGGACCCGGCTCGGCTGCTAGGGCCCGCGATCGCCAAGTACAGCGACGTGCTCGGCGTTGCCGCCGAACATCACCTCGGGCCTGACGCGATCGCCCGGCTCGAAGACAAGGCCGACCAGCTGGTCCTGTTCCTCACCTCCGAACCCGCGTGGCCCACCCTCAAAGGCCATCTCGTACAGCTTGCGGCTGCTGGCCTGGACCCCGTCGATGTGCTGCGGGACGCAATCGGCCAGGGCAGCATCGATGACGCGCGTGATGTGGCCGCCCTGCTCGACTGGCGCATCGACCCCACCAGGCACCTGCCCGCAGGGCCTCTCCCCTGGCTCCCCGGAATCCCGGCACAGCTCGCCGCCGACCCCGTCTGGGGTGGCTACCTCAAGGCCCGAGCCGACCTCGTCGACCATCTCGCCGACCAAGCCCGCACGGCGGAGCCGGCCAGCTCAGCGGCTTGGATCAGCACCGAACGGCGCCTGCCCGAGGCGCTGGCCGGCGACCTCAGAGTCTGGCGCGCAGCCAACAACATTCCTGGCCATGACCTGCGGCTCACCGGGGGACCCGCTACCGATGCCGCCGCAACACGCTGGCAACACCGGCTCGACAGGCAGCTCGCCGACACCGGCGCACCGGACATCACGCCTTGGTGGCCGAAGCTCCACCAACTCGGCCCCCACCTGGTCAACGACCCCCAGTTCCCCATGCTCGCCCGCCACCTGCGCGACATCGCCGGCCTGGGCATGGATGCCGACCACATCCTTAACGCCGCTCTTCACGATGGACCCCTGCCCGCCCAAGGACTCGCCGCAGCGCTTGCCTTCCGGCTCGAACGACACGAATACCACCCCCGCGGCTGGCCACCAGCGGCTCGTAGCGATCCAGGACCCCGCCGGCCACCACCCGAACCGCCCAGGCACGACCGCCATCGTGACCGCGGCATCAGCATCTGACCCAACCCTGAAAGGAAGCCCGAGATGTCGATACAGGACGCGGCCGAGTACCTCACCCTGAGCGAAGCAGCCGCCCGCTACAAGGTGAGCCAACGCACCGTCAGGCGCCGAATCAGCACCGGAGACCTGCCCGCACTCCATTGCGGGCGGCGCATCATCCGCATCCCCGCCACCGCGCTCGATGCGCTCTTCAGGCCCATCCCCAACGCAAGGTCTCTGGCGTCCTAACCAGAACCGATCGACCACCGGCCGACCTCGCAGTTAACCGCAGGGCGTGCGGCAAGTCCGGACGTCCCGCGAGACGTTGTGAACGTTGACGGCAATGGCCGCACCGGTCAACGACCCGTGACACGATCCTGATGTGTCGAATTCTTCCGGCGATGGCCTGCCGTTCCGCATCGTCAAGAAGGCTACCGATATGTTCGCGCGTGATACCGGCTTCAGCGGACCCGAGATTCATGATCTATTCGCCGAGCACACTCACGCGCTTGGCCCTTACCAAGGGTGGGGAGGTGGCGGCGCCTCGCGATGGCAGGTCTTCCAAGAGGGCCTCAAGGCACTCGGCCCTGCGGATCAGCGGAGCCTCCTGCTGGCGCTCTGCGACTACGACGGCTACAGCAGGTACGACCTGCCGTCGGCAGAGGACAGAGTGACCCTTCGCGCGATGCTGCTTGAGGACACCACGCCGGGTTCAACGGCCGCACGAAGCGCGCTAGACAAGTTGACGGACTGGACGGCAGTGACCAGGGCTTGGCAAGCCGCTCTTGACAAGGTCACCAGTGACCCAGAGGGAGCAATCACCGCAACACGCACGATGCTAGAGAGCATCTGCAAGCACATCTGTGACGAGCGCGGGGCCACCTATGAGGACGGCTGGGACCTAGCGAGGCTTTACAAGGCCGCAGCTTCAGCGATGGACATCGCTCCGGATCAGCACAGCGAGCAGATCATCAAGCAGATCCTCACGGGCGTCACCACGGTCGTTGGCGGACTAGCTGCCATGCGCAACACCCTCAGCGATGCCCACGGGAAGAGCAAGCGGTCCGTTCGACCAGCGCCGCGACACGCGAAGCTTGCCGTCAACTCCGGCTTCGCAGTCGCCGGATTCCTCATTGACACTCACGTGGAGAAGAAGTAGACCCTGGATCCGCCGGTTCGCGGCAGAATCGAACGCATGACCCTCACCTCGCCGCAGAT
>Ga0366799_1032_pt1 | contig 27420 bp, 19 predicted proteins | sample BONcelN113001E13_FD_207028 | JGI IMG/M metagenome (GOLD analysis project Ga0366799, IMG submission 207028) | Enriched cells from coal bed in the Powder River Basin, Montana, United States - BONCAT cells N11 rep3 HSBNCT.N11.300.1.E13 ...
TGGTAGAATTTATTTATCCAAGAGTATATTGAAAAATATATGCTTTTCCGCAATAAAACATTGCGAGTCTCAAAATACACTAATGAGTATTTATCAACAGAGAAATAGCAGTACGGGCCCGTTCGGGCCCATTTTTTTAGGGGTTTTTGGCTGACAACTTGATCGAATTCGCATCGGTGCGGAACACGACAGGCTGGCTGTTTGCTTGCGCGCTGTGATCGAGTTGTGCCTGGTGTGCGTGCCTGACGATTTGCTGCACTTCTGCGTGCTGCGGCGATTTGCTGCAGACCGGGTCGGCGTTGGCCGCATCGCCGGTGAGCGCGAGCGCCTGGCAACGGCAGCCGCCGAAATCCTTTTCTTTCTCGGGACAGGTTTTGCACGGCTCCTTCATCCAGGCATCGCCGCGATACTTGTTGAAGGCATCGCTGTGATACCAGATGTCGCGGATGCTGTATTGCGCGACACTCGGAAAATCGAGACCCGGCAGCGACTTTGCAGCATGGCAAGGCAGCGCGGTGCCGTCGGCGGCGATCGCCAGAAATACCGAGCCCCAGCCATTCATGCACGCTTTCGGCCGTTCTTCGAAATAATCCGGCACCACGAACAGGATGCGGATCTTGTTGCCGACCTTGGCGCGATACGCATTGACGACCGCTTCCGCATGCTTGAGCTGCGCATGCGATGGCATCAGTTGCGCCCGGTTGACCAGGCCCCAACCGTAATATTGGGTATTGGCCAGTTCCAGGTATTCGACTTCCATATCAATGGCCATCTGGATGATGCGCTCGATATGGTCCAGATTGTAGCGATGCAGCACCACGTTGAGCACCATCGGGTAGTCATATTGCTTGATCAGCTTGGCAACCCGCGACTTCAGGTCGAAGGTTTTGGTGCTGGTCAGGAAATCGTTCATTTCCTTGGTCGAATCCTGAAACGACAATTGAATATGATCGAGGCCGGCATCGCGCATCCGGGCAATCCGGGCTTCCGTCAGGCCGACTCCCGATGTGATCAGGTTGGTGTAATAGCCGAGGCGGTGTCCTTCGACGATCAATTCTTCCAGATCGTCGCGCAGCAATGGTTCGCCACCGGAGAATCCCAGTTGGGCGGCCCCCAGCGCACGCGCCTGTCGCATTACGTCGATCCATTGCGCAGTGCTCAGCTCGTTGCGGTTTTGCGCGTAATTGACCGGGTTGTAGCAAAAGATGCAATGCAACGGGCATCTATACGTCAGTTCAGCCAGCAGCCATAGCGGCGGCGCTATGCCAATCGGGTGATCCTGAGTGACAGTGGGTTCAGACAAGCCAGCCGCGCTCATATGCTTCCTTTAGAAAACTCTGCACTTCATCGTCCAGATCGCCGACTTCGAACGTACGCTCGAGATCGGCTACGATTGTTGCAACTGCATTGCTGCCATCGCAGCGTTTGAGAATTTCGGCTGCGCTTTGGTTCAGCTTGACCATCCCTTCCGGATACAGCAGCACATAAGCATCCTGGGCCGGTTCCCATTGCAGGCGGAACAATTTCGACAGCTTGGGAAAATCCGTTATGGCATTCATATCGCGTCCTAGATACGGTTGGAATAAGCCAGTTCGATCGCATCCATCATCGACCACAGCACGTCGAGCTTGAATTGCAGAATTTCCAGTGCGCGCTGCTGCTGCGCCCGGGTAGTGAAATGGTCCAACGTGACTTGCAAGCCATGCACGACATCGCGCTCGGCAAGTGAAATCCGGCTGCGGAAATAGTGCAAACCGTCCGCTTCTATCCACGGATACAACGATGGCCAGTTGGCCAGGCGTTCCTTATGGATCTTCGGCGCAAACATTTCTGTCAGCGAGGAGCAGACCCCTTCCTGCCACGGCGACTGGCGGGCGAAATTGACATACGCATCGACCGCAAAACGCACCCCCGGTACCACGTGGCACAGCGACCATAGCTCGCTACGCGAAATGCCGACCGCCTCGCCCAGACGCACCCAGGCTTCGATGCCGCCGGCATTGTCTTCCCAACCGTCATGATCGTGGATGCGCAAAATCCATTTGCGGCGGGTTTCCCGGTCCGGACAGTTGGCCAGAATCGCGCCATCTTTTTGCGGGATATTGATCTGGTAATAAAACCGGTTGGCGACCCACCCGCGAATCTGGTCCGGACTCAACTGGCCGTTATTCATCTTGATGTTGAACGGATGATGGATATGGTAATGAATGCCCAGCGCCAGAAGCTGGTTCTTGAATTCCTCCCTGTCCCACGGGAGATCGGTGCAGGTTGCTGCTTGTTGCATCGCGTTCTGTGTCATCGCGTTCATAGCGTGATTTCCATTCCGTCGTGGGCGATCTCGATACCATGCCGCAGCAAGGTCGCGTGTTGCTCCGAGTCTTCATCGAGAATCGGATTGGTGTTGTTGATATGAATCAGAATCTTGCGCTCAGCATCCATGCTATCCAGGCATTCGATCATTCCGCCCGGGCCGAATTGCGGCAGATGACCCATGTCGGCCGCATATTTGGCAGAAAAGCCGAGCCGGATCATTTCATCGGCATGCCAGAAGGTGCCATCCACCAGCAAGCAGTCGGCGTTGCGCATCGCTGCTTCAACGTGCGGTTCGATTTCGCCCAGGCCCGGCGCATAAAACACGTTCTTGCCGCTTGCCAGGTCTTCGATGACGAGACCGATGTTGTCGCCCGGATGCGGATTTTCCCGATGCGGCGAATACGGCGGCGCCTTGCTCGAAAACGCCAGCGCGGTGAACCGGATACCCCGCATGCCCGGCAAGTCGATTGCTTCCATGCGGTCATGCCGGATGTTCAGCGGATGCCATTGCACGCCGCAATAATGCGACAGCACCGGCACCAGAGGCAGGCCGGTAGTCAGGTCGTCCCATACCGAGGCAGTGCAATACAGCGGAATCGGCTTGCCCTCACGCAACATCAACAAACCGGTCACATGATCAATTTGCGCATCCATCAACAACACCGCGGCGATGCCGGTATCGCGCGACTGCCGGCCCGGCTGGAGCGCCGGCGTGGCGCGAATTTGCGACAGGATGTCCGGCGAAGCATTGATCAGCACCCAATTCTCGCCATCGGCAGAAACAGCGATTGAGGATTGCGTTCTGGACCTGGCTTTCAAGGTGCCGCGGCGCATCCGGTCGCAATTGCTGCAATTGCAATTCCATTGCGGGAAGCCGCCGCCGGCAGAAGAACCCAATACGATAATTTTCATGAGCTGGCCAGATGGGTTGCGATGGGTTATCTATAGCGCCTGATGAATCGAATGTGCATCAGGCGCCTTACAGAGCGTAAATGCCAATCAGCGATTGGCAATGTACATCGTAATTTCAAAGCCAAAACGCAGATCGGTAAATGCCGGCTTGCTCCATTTCATGATGATCTCCAGTAGTTATAAAGTGCAGGTATGATTTGTGATCGCTCACTGCCAGCGCCTGACCTATCGATGACAATGCAGACAACCAATCCCATCAACGCAAGTTCCATGCCGCCGTCGGCACCCGCACTTTTGCAAGACGGATATTTGCCAGTCGGCAATGGACACAAGGTGTATTTTTCCGAGCACGGCAATGCATCGGGGCCGGCAAGCGTAGTGCTGCATGGCGGGCCGGGCAGCGGCTGCAATTTCTCCATGCTCGATTGGTTCGATTTGTCGCGCCAGCGCGTGATCTTGATCGATCAGCGTGGTGCCGGGAAAAGCCTGCCCGCAGGCGGCTTGAACCACAACACCAGAACGGAACTGGTATTTGATCTGGAACAATTACGGCAAACCCTGCAGATCGCGCGCTGGTCGGTGGTGGGCGGCTCTTGGGGAAGCATTTTAGGCATCGTGTATGCGGGCAGTTTCCCGCAAGCGGTAAGCAGCCTGATATTGCGCGGGGTATTTCTTGCCAGCCGGCGTGAAATGCATTGGTTCTTCCAGTCGCTTGCGGCATTGGTGCCGCAAGCATGGCAACAGCTGACTGCAGGCTGGACAATCCAGCAAAAAAACAATGTGCTCCAATCCTTAACATCGCTGTTACATAATGGAACATTGACAGAAATGCAGGAGGCAGCGCAGCGCTGGAACGATTATGAAACCGCCATCATGCAGGCGATGACAGGACTGGTAGCGCGGCAAAGAACAAAGGAAATCGGAAAATTAGTCGGGAAATACCGGCTGCAATCGCATTATTTGTCGCAGGGCTGCTTTCTGAATGCGCGCGCTGTTTTCCGCCACGCCAGGGTTGCAAACACAATACCGGCAGTGATTGTGCATGGCACGCATGACTGGATATGTCCGCCGGAAAATGTGATCTGCCTGCAAAGATTCATGCCGGACGCTGCAGTGCGCTGGGTCGAAAAAGGGACCCACACCACATCGGACCCGGCAATAGGCATGGCGTTAAGTAGCGCCATCCGGGACATGTTGCAATATTCGTGAAATGTAAAAACTACGCCCCGCTCACTTGGGCACGGAAATCTTGCGGTAAATGGTGTTGCGCGATACGCCCAATGCCCGCGCAGTAGCGGAAACATTGCCGCTGTGGGATTCCAGAGATTTTTGTATCACTGAAATTTCCATCTCTTCGAGGTTGCTGCCATTGGCGACAAAGCGATTGGTGCTTTCCTCCGATGCGCGGCTCTGCAGCGATTCGACGTCTTCGAGAAAATCATCTGGAAGATGCTCTCGGCGGATTTCATGGCAATCATCGGCCATCACGATCGCCGTGCGCAGCAAATTGGTCAGCTGACGAAAATTTCCCGGCCAGTTATGCTGCTTGAACAACTGCATGATGTCCGGCGCCACTGAATACGTCACGCTGATCGATTCCAGCGCGAGCACCTTGTTGATCACGGTTTCGAGATCGGTACGCTCGCGTATCGGCGGCAATTTGACCACCAGTCCATTCAAACGGTAATACAAATCCTCGCGAAACTCCCCTTTGGCGATCTGTTCGCGCAGGTTCCGGTTGGTCGCGCAAATCAGTTCCACATTGACCGGGATCGATTTGGCGCTGCCCAGCGGCGTGACCATCCGTTCTTGCAGTACGCGCAGCAAGCGGGCTTGCAAACTCAAAGGCATGTCGCCGATTTCATCCAGGAATAAAGTGCCGCCATTGGCTTGCAGGATTTTACCGATGCTGCCTTTTTTCCGGGCGCCGGTAAAAGCGCCGTCTTCGTAGCCGAACAATTCCGATTCGATCAAGGTTTCCGGTATCGATGCGCAGTTCACTGCGATGAACGGGCCTTTCGAGCGCGGCGAGTCGTTGTGGATAGCCTGCGCCAGCAGCTCCTTGCCGGTTCCGGTCTCCCCCATCACCAGGATCGGGATATCACGTCCCAGTACTTTGGTGACTTTTTCGATCACTGTGGCGATTTGCGGATCGCCGGTATTCAGATAACGCAGACCCGACAACCGGCGCGTCGCTGCGATGGAATTCTGCTGGCAGGCTTGCTGCGACGGCGGATTGTCAACCGGTTGGGGAGCGCTGCCGCCGGACTGCTGCACAGTATTCGACGAATGCTGGAATGCGCTATGCGTCAGGCGCAACTGGGCCCGGCCAAATACGCGCACGCCGTTATGCAGGCACAGATTCAGCAAGTCCGGCGCAGCAGTGCGGTAATGGTCGAACAGCGCAGAAACGGGCAGCCCGAACAGCGAACTGAAAGTATGCGAATGCAATGCGGAAAGCGACAAGCCGAGCTGGAACAGCGCGCTGCGATTGGCCGATAAAAAGCGGCCGTTCGGAGCGAACGAGGCGATCCCTTCCATCAAGGTGCCGATGAACTCCGGGCGCGTATTGAAATGCAGCAAGATGCCGTCCTGAAAGGCCGAAGAAAACAGCTGATTTTCAATCATTTGTGCCGACATGCGTACCAGCGCCATCGTATGCTTATGAAAACTGCGCTGGTCGCCAGTCACATCGAGAACCCCGATTACATTGCCGTGGCAATCGAAAATCGGGGCGGCAGAACATGTCAGGAAATGATTGGCCCGCAGGTAATGTTCATCGGCATGGATCATCGTCGGCGCCTGTTCTACGATCGCGGTGCCAATTGCATTGGTGCCCTTGCTTTGTTCGGACCAGATGACGCCCGGCTTGAGCGCCACCCGATCGGCTTTTTCCAGAAAATCGTCATCACCCAGCGTATGTATGATCAGACCGTTGACATCGGTCAGAATGACCATGTTGTGGGTATTGATGATTTGCTCATACAGCGTTTCCATTACCGGCAACGCATGGATATGCAAGCTCCGATTCTGCTCGACCAACAATGACAAATCGGAACCCACAAGCGGATTAAAATCGGGCTTATCGGTGGCGGTAAGCCCGTAGGCAAGGGAGCGCTGATGTGATTTTTCTATACTCATGCAGATATTGCTTGCAGAAAGCGGGCCAGCCAATGTTTTGGAATTATTCATCATCACTACGAGTCCAAAAATAGGTGTTCATTGATATGTCACGGCTGGCTTTATTTACATCAGGCATCAAAAATCAGATGACATCTGGAAATTCACCAAACTGATAACAGGTATACTGTTTTTTAATGTAGCACTTGTTCAAAAAAGATGCAAAAACAAGTTTGTCAGGCCGGAAAATGTATGGCACGGCTATTGCATATCGTCTCCCATCAGTTTTGAAACCTAAAAAATGGAGACATCATGAAATTAGTCCTGAACACCCTTGCCATTGCATCTTTGCTCACTGCGGCAACGTTGACACCCTTCCCTGCTTTTGCACACGGCGATGTTGTGCCGCATTCGGTCGATGCCAAATCGTTGCCGCAACTCGGCGACAAATGGCGCGAAGAAAATCCGTACCGCGGCAATAAGGAAGCGGCGAAACTGGGCGCCTCCGCATACGGCCAAAACTGCGCGCGCTGCCACGGTCTGGATGCGATCTCGGGCGGGATCGCGCCTGATTTGCGTTTGCTGGACCGCGATTGCATGGATCAGAAAAACGAGACCAAAAAACAGGCTTGCTATAAGGAAACTGACAATTACTTCCTGACCTCGGTGCGCCACGGCAAGGTGCGCAACGGCGCCGTCTATATGCCTCCGTTTGAAGGCATTCTCAGTCAAGAAGCAGTCTGGGCCTTGAAAGCATATCTTGAAACCGTACGCACGAAAGAATAAGCAATCCGGAAATTCCCATTCCTGCCTTGGCGGGTGCCCGGCAGGAATGGTTGAATTGCCAATTTGAAACCTGACGGAGAACGCCATCATGAACAGTTTTTCTTTGCGCCGGGCAGGCTTGGCGATATCGCTGGCCTGTGCATCCTTGAGTATTGCAGCACCAGCCCATGCGGATATGGAAAAAATCAGGCAAACCGGAACCCTGAAGGTTGCTGTGTACAACGAATTCGCTCCGTTTTCCGCAAATAGCGCGGGGATCGATGTGGATCTGGGAGCCGCCTTGGCAAAAAAACTCGGTTTGAAAATGAGCCTGCTGCCGTTTCCTGCCGGTGAAAACCTGAATGACGATTTGCGCAATATGGTCTGGAAAGGTCACTACCTGGGTTACGGTCCGGCGGATCTGTTGATGCATGTGCCGGTGGATCAGCGCTTGGCGGCAGAAAACGACAAAGTGGAAATTTTTGCGCCCTACCACCGGGAAACGGTGCGACTCATTCGCAACAGCAAAACAATTCCGACCTTTGACGGATTCGATGCATTGGCAGGAAAAAACATCGGCGTCGAAAAAATCTCTATTTCCGCCATGGTTTTGCTGGGTGAGCAAAACGGAAAATTCCGGGATAACATCAAGATTTATGCAACCCCGATCGAGGCGCTGGAAGATCTCAAGGCCGGCAAGCTTGATGCGGTGATGGCCAATCAATCCGAAATCGAATCGGTATTCAAGGACGACGCAAATTTCCCGGTAAGCGCAGTTTCGTTCCAGCGCCTGCCGCACAAGGGTTGGGTGGTCGGCATGGCAGTAAAAAAGGATGAAAAGGAACTTGCAAGGCTGCTGCAAACGGCAACCGATGAATTAATCGCGTCAGGAGAATTGGCAAAAATATTTGCGAAATATGGCGTGCATGTAGTCACTCCGTAGCATTCCTATTCAGCGCTTCCTTCTATGCTTGCAATTCCGGAAAATGCGCTGTTTTTCGGATAGCGCCTTTTTTGTCGATCAGCAGAATATCCACCTCCGGCAATTGCGCGGCCAGTCTAAATGCCTTGTCCGCACCCATTACCATGAAGGCGGTGGAAAGGCCGTCGGCCAAAATCCCGCTGGGCGCGGCCACCGTGACGCTTGCCAGTGCCGGCGGCGAATCGCCGCTGGCAGGATCGAAAATATGGTGATGAACGAAGTCTGAACTGAAAACCGTTGCATAGTCGCCCGATGTGGCAATTTTGCGACCATCCATTTCCACCAGGGCCGATACTGCATCGGCCTGCCGCGGGTGGTTAATCCCCAGAATCCAGGGCTGCGCGGGCGTCTTGCGGCCAATCGCGCCGAATTCGCCGGTATTGAGCAGCGCATGCCGCACGCCCCTTGCGCGCAATACTTCAAGTGCCAGATCCACTGCATATCCTTGCGCCAATCCATTGAGCGTAATCGCCATGCCGGGCGCATGCAAGCGCACCTGCTGCTGTTGCACTTCAAGTTGCCGCCAGTCGACCAGCGATTTGGCAGCGGCTATTTTCTCTGGCGCAGGAAGCGCGCCTCTGGAGCGGGCGTCGCTGAATGCGCGCCACAGCGGTTGCACCGTGATGTCGAAAGCGCCTGCCGTGAGCACGGAAAGCTGTTGCGCGAACGTCAGCACATACAGCAGATGGCTGTCCGGCGCCTCCACGATACCGTCCCGGTTCAATTGAAAGACTTGGCTGCGCTCCTGATACACACTCATCAGGGCATCGATTTTCCTGACTTCGCGCAGCGCGTCCTGAATCACTGCCTGCGCCGACAATGCGTCGGCATGTAGCGTCTTAATGGTTACCGTGGTGCCGAAAGCCAGCGCCGAACCGGAATGCAGCGTCAATCCGGCAAGCACTTCTTTGCCTGGCAGCAAAGCATCTACCTGCAGCTCTGACCAGGAGCCGACACTTGCCAGGCCAGCCAGCATGCCCAAACCGAGTGATGCCGATAATAATGTGCGTCGACGCATCGCAACTCCTTAAATAGTTAGATCAGTAGCCAGATCGCTAGCCGGATCAGCGCCTGCAGAGTGAATCGGAATGATTCTGGCGCGTTTCTTTTCCAGCATGAGCGGCGCGCATCTTTCATCGCTGGCATGAATGACTACGCACTCCATGCATTGGAAGCACTCGTCGTATTCGATCGTCCCGGCCGGCGTGATCGCCTGATAGGCACATTGATGGCGGCAAGTCTGGCAAGGCGTTCCGCACTCTTTTCGGCGCGGGATCCAGTCCAGGATGCGAAAGCGTCCCAACACCGCAAGGCCGGCGCCGAACGGGCACAGGAAGCGACAGAAGAATTTATATACAAACATGCTGGCCACCAGCAGGCCCAGCGCATACGCGACAAAAGGCCAGGAGCGCACGAAATTCAGCGTGATCGCAGTCTTGAACGGCTCTGCTTCCACCAAGCGATCCGTGATATCGGATGAAAAAAACGTGCTGATCAAAATCCCCGCCAATATCAGGTATTTGATCCGCTTCAGATGCTTATCCGTTTTTGGTTTGAACCTTGTTTGCGGGATTTTCAGCAATTTGCCCAGTTTGGCGGTGAATTCCTGCAGCGCGCCAAAAGGACAGAGCCAGCCGCAAAAGGTCCCTCGCCCCCAGATCACCAGTGAGATGCACACGAATGCCGACAAGGTCACCGTCATCGGGTCATACAGAAAAAAATCGAGGCTGCGCCCCGCATTCAATGCCTGCAGCACGCTGGTAAGGTTGACGATCGACAATTGACCCTGCGCATACCAGCCGATGAAAAACAGGGTAAACAGCAGGTACAGATTCCTGAATACCGCGAACCGGCGCTGCTGCGCGACCAGTTTTTTCTGAAATGCCAAGGCCAGCGACAGGATTGCCAAGCCAGTCAGCAAAATGGCGATTTCGCCGCGCCGGTCGTGCCAAATACCGGTCCAGGATTTGTTGTCGCGTTCCGGCACCGTATAAAAGCGCGCGGGAAGGCTGAAGCTGAAGGGGAAATCCTGGCTGATTTTCTCCGGATAGACAATGCCTTTGTAGCGTGTCATCGGCAGCACGAAATCGAGCGGCCGGGAAGGGTCCAGCCCTGCCTGGCTGATGATCCTGAAAACCGTCACGGACTCCATACCCAGACCCGCGCCTTGATCCTCTTTCAGTGCAAGGTCCAGATTCAAGTCCCGCATTTCAATCGGCAATCGATCCTGCTTCAGCGCAATCCGGTCCGGCGTGGTGCCCCGTATGAAGTCATCGCCGATGATGCTGTAACGCCCCTTCGACATGACCAGAAGAGCGTGATCACCGGGCTCCAGCCGGTCTTGCAAGCGTTTCCATGCGCTCTCCCGCAACAGATTGCGCCCGATGCTCGGAACCGACACGTAGGCCATATATAAATCGATGAACGTATCTGCAGGATGTGCGACGGCATCAGCATCGAGTCCGCTGCCGTTGGTGCCGGCGAATTTCTTTTCAATCTCGGCATTTCGCAGCACTATGTGCTTGATCAGGCCCGTATCGATCAACTCCTTGATAGTGTGCGATTCCGCAATATCCGGTTTGATCCGCGCCATCAAATCCGGATCGCGGTCTTCGGCGAAACCGAGCTTCTTGCGCGCCACTTTGAGAGCCGAAGACAGGATAGTCTGGTTGATGATACGCACGGACGCGGTAGCCTTCGAGACCCCGTCCAGATGCGCAGTTTCAGCGGATGCGTCCTTGGCGCTATTGGAGCCGGTCAATATTCTGATGTTTTGTTTGAGAGACAGATTTTTATATTGGCTGACGAAAGAAAATAACGGCTCCGGGCCCAGGCCGTCGAGAAATACCGGCTCATGTTGCGAGACTACCTTCACGTCCAGGAAATTACCCTTGGTATCGATGGTAATCAACAGATTAATCGGCACTCCGGAAAAACCGGGAATCGGTGCGATGTCGATTGATTCGAAAACATAGCCGATCAATTTATTTTCGGTTGCATTTTGCTGGAAGATCGGCCACACCGGGATTGCGCCATCCTTCTCGCCGACGATATACGGCAACGGATATCTTCGTACCAACTCTTCGCGCGTCATCACGCCAGCCAGCGCGGCAGAAGCAATCCATAAGCACGATAGAAAAACGAGGGATTTCCAAAAAATCATTACCGGCCGATACGGGAAACCCGCGCGTGATGCGCATGCAACGACAGGATGAATCTGCTTTTTCATGTACACGGCCTGGTAAGTATCCTGGTTATTTTTTCGACCAGATTGATGTTTTATTACGCAGGATTTATGCCAATAGCAGATTGCGGCGTTGCGAAGCCATGTTGCTTCAATTGCACTGCACACACAAAATCAATGTGTCATGCAATGGAACAATAGTTTCAGATTGGAGCAATCGCCGCCCTCTTATTTCTGGCCCATGGAATTGCGCAATTGCTGCTACGTGCCGAATGAAGGATGGCCTGTATTTTGCTACCTGAGCTGCAGGCAGCTGCAACCGCACGCCCGGGCTGCCGCAATGCAATCCAACCGATCAACCCGCATTCCTGCATGGAATGGAATCTTTTCTCTGACCTGGAGTACATCATGAAACGCAATCGCTTGGGCCTGCTCACTCTGGCCGTAGTTTCGGCATTCATCGCAGCGCCGGCAATCCATGCTTCCGAAGATACCGTAATGAAAACCGTAGGCGTAGGGGTCGTTGAGCGCTCCGAAGCCAAGCGCGCCACAGAACTGCTGGATCGCGCGGCTGACTATCTGCAGAAGAACGGCCCCGAAAAATCCTTCGCCGCCTTCAACGATACAAAGGGTAGCTTCGTCAACGGCGCGTACTACGTTTTTGTCGTGGGGCTCGATGGTTTCATGCACGCCAACGGCGGCTCAATGATTGGACTGGTAGGCAAGAATCAAATTGACTTGCGCGATGCTGCCGGCAAGCCCCTTATTGCGGACTTGCTGATGCAGGCCAAAAACAATCCAACCGGCATCATCGAATACCGCTGGCTGAACCGGGTCAGCAATCACGTCGAAAGCAAGGCCAGCCTGTACCGCAAGGTGGGCGACTATATCGTCTGCGTCGGCTATTACACGCCACGCGCCTCGGTTGAAGAAGCGGACGAGTTGCTCCACAAGGCGGTCGCATTCCTGAAAAAATCGGGCGGCAAGACCGCGTTCGCGACCTTCAATAACCCGCAGGGCGGCTTCACGCATAACGATCAGTATGTATTCGTGATCGGCATCGACGATGGCAAATACCGCGCATCGGGCGACTCGCCCCAGCTCACCGGCATGGATGTACGGGGTCTGCGGGATGCCGCCGGCAAGCCGGCATTCAAGCAAATGATCACATTGGCAAAACAGAAGGGAAGCGGCACCGTCGATTACGTGTGGCGCAATCCGGCTACCAACGCAGTGGAGACCAAGCACTCCCTGATCCAGCGGGTTGACAATCTGGTAGTGGGCGTCGGTTATTACACCAAATAACACTGCCTGTTTTTGTAGGCAGATCAAAATAAAAGCCATCCCGCAGGATGGCTTTTATTATTACCGTTACTGTGCTTAGAACGAGTGCTTGATGCCCACGTTGAACAACGCAGTGTTGGTATCGGCCGCAGTGCCGCCGGCGACGACAGTGGTAAGTAAAGTAGCGCCCGCATCTGCCCTGGCATAGGCCAATTGGCCGTACAAGGTAGTGCGCTTGGAAAGCGCATATTCATCGCTCAACAGCAGAGTAGTAGTCTTGTCTGCGCTGTTGTTTTTATCCTTGCCGTAATACACGGCAGCGATGACGGTGTTGTTGGGCGCAGTTCTCCAATCGACACCCAGGCCAAATACATCTACCTTGCTGGTCTCCACCAGATTGGCATTTTTATTCACGCCGCGCAGGTAGTTCAGCTTGCCGGTGAAATCGCCCATCGCGTAACCGGCACCGATGGTATAAATAGAACTCATCCGGTCGGAAGTGCCGGGCAGGTTGGTGGATTGATATGCGGCCGATAAGGAAAACGGGCCGGTGTAGGTGGCGCCCAGAGAAACCACCGCGCCGTTGCGTTCGGACACGCTATAACCAGCAGCAACACCTACCGGGCCGATCGTATTGCTGTACGAGATCGCGTTTTGCAGGAAAACCCCGACATCATTGTTGCCGTTATTGCCAGCAGTCAGAGCGCCGGAATTGTAAGCCCACGAATACAAACCGGAGAGATTTTCACGCAAGCCGCGCGGGTCGGTCGCAGCGAACGCCAGAATAGCCGGGCTGTATTGGTTACCAAGAGTGACAGTACCAAAGTTGGCCGACGATAGGCCGATGTTCGATTGGCGGCGGAATAGGCGCGAATCCGACATGCCGGTATCGGTATAGAAATGCCCTTCCAGGTTGAAGTTTGCCTTCAGGCCGCCGCCCAAATCCTCCGAGCCCCGAAAGCCCCAAATGCTAGGCGAAATACCGCTGCTGGCCATCGTGGTTGAAGCCGCTCCGGCTGGCGCATGATTGCGCGTCAATATACCTGCATCCAGAACACCATACACCGTAACAGCGCTCTGTGCAGCGGCCACACCTGAAATCAAGGTCAAAACGGCACCTGCTATTAATTTTCTTTTCATGTAATGCTCCGATATTGTTTGATTAAATCGCTACCGTTTTTTTCGGACACTGAAATAGCATCCGAAACAGATGGAAAAGGGTTCGAAGTCTCCTCTGAATTTTTTTGGTATCGTTCAATGCATCAATTGATTGACGCAAGACGCTAAAGGCAAAATGCATGCCTGACAGCAAAACGAGCGCCCTACTCGCTGTTCGTACGCGATACGCCCTTTACGGGACTGCAAATACCGAATCATCGACACTGCGCTGCCTGTGTAAAATCGGATCACATGAGAAAGATTCTGTGCAATTTTCGACCGTTTCGCCAACTCTGGCCGGACTGAAGGGGTAAACGGCATGCATGACCGACAAAGCCATGGCAGACATTTTGCTTATGTTTTATTGCGGTTTTCTTGCCAACCGGCAAAACGCCGCGCTTTCCGCAACGATAGAGACAAGCACGACGCCAGATTTCTCCGGCCGTGCACATAACCATAAAGAAAAATCATGCCGCCGCTTCCTACTCCTTTACGTCACTCTCCCTTTCACGTCCCTTTGCGCATGACCCTGCTGGCCGCCCTTGCCGCCTCTTTTGCGCCGCTTGTCCGCGGTGCCGACACCAGTGCCGAATACGCTGCAACCGAGATCAAAACATTAGCGCCGGTGGTGGTGACCGGCAGCCGGTTCGAACACTCCAGTTTCGATCTGCCGGCCTCGGTCGATGTGCTGGAGCGGGAGCGGATCACGAATGGTCAGGCCCGCATCAATGCGTCGGAAGCCTTGGTAGCAGTGCCGGGACTGGTGGTGCAGAATCGCCAGAATTACGCCCAGGATTTGCAGATATCCTCGCGCGGGTTCGGTGCGCGTTCCGCTTTCGGCGTGCGCGGCGTACGTCTGTTCAGCGATGGCATTCCCGCCACGATGCCGGACGGCCAGGGTCAGGCCGCCACCTTCAACCTCGACATGGCCGAGCGCATCGAAGTCTTGCGCGGGCCTTTTTCAGCGATCTATGGCAACCATGCGGGCGGCGTGATCCAGCTCTTCACGCGAGAAGGACAGGGTGCGCCATCGGTGGAAGCCAGCGTGCTGGGCGGCAGCGACAACAGCTGGAAAACCGATCTGAGCGCCCAGGGCAAGCCGGGCGCGGTCGGCTATGTACTGGATGTATCGCGCTTTCGCACCGATGGCTCGCGCGACCATAGCGCCGCCACCCGCGACCAGGCGTTCGCCAAGATCACCACCCAGCCGGATGCCGACAGCCGCCTGATGCTGGTCGCCAATGGGCTGTGGCAGCACGATACGCAAGATCCGCTCGGGGTGAAATGGAACACCTTCCGGCGCGACCCACGCGCCGGCGAAATCGACACCACCGATCCCCGGAACCCGCAACGCACGTTTGCCGAACGCTATAACACGCGCAAAAGCATCGACCATCAGCAAGTGGGCGTCACCTATGAACGGCGCTTCGGCGCCGACCTGCTGCAACTGACCGCGTATGCAGGCAACCGCAAGGTGATCCAGTATCAGTCGTTCTCCAAAGCGTTCCAGGCGCCGGCCAGCCATTCCGGCGGCGTGGTCGATTTCGACCGCAACTTCGGCGGCATCGACTTGCACTGGATTGGCGTGAGCCAGCTCGGCAGTGGCAGCCTGACCACCACCGTCGGCCTCGACTATGGCCGCTCCAGCGACGATCGGCAGGGCTTCGAAAATTTCATCGGCAATCAGTTCGGCGTCAAGGGCCGGCTGCGCCGCGATGAGCGTGACACCGTCACCAGTGTCGACCCGTACCTGCAAACCGAATGGCAAAGCGGCAACTGGGCGCTGACTGCCGGCCTGCGCCACAGCAGGATGCAAGTTGAGGTAGACGATCGTTTTATCAGTAACGGCAACGACAGCGGCAGCATCGAATACCGCCGCACCACGCCGGTACTCGCGGCACTCTACAAGGCTACGCCGGCGCTGAATCTGTATGCGAGTGCCGCCCGGGGTTTCGAAACCCCGACGTTGAACGAATTGTTTTACTCGGGTTCCGCCAGCGGCTTCAATTTCAACCTCAAACCCGCGCACAGCACCCATCTGGAAATCGGCGCCAAGGCAGTGCTGGGCAGCGACACGCAACTCAATGTCGCGCTGTTCCAGGTGCGCACCGACGACGAATTGACGGTGGACGCATCCAACGGCGTGCGCACCAGTTACAAGAATGCCGGCGCCACATTGCGCCAGGGGATCGAACTGGCGCTCGATACCCGCTGGAAATACGGTTTTTCAGGACGCCTCGCGCTGACCGGCCTGCACGCTGTCTACGACCAGACTGTCGGCAACATCGCGGCCGGCAATCGCTTGCCCGGCGTGCCACGCGCCACGCTATTTGGCGAACTGGCGTGGAAAGATGCGCCGTCCGGCTTGAACGCCGCCATTGAAGCCATTGCCAACAGTAAAGTTTATGCTGAAGACAGCAATACCGAAACCCCTGCCCCCGGTTACGGCGTGCTCAACCTGCGCGCCGGCGCCGAGCAGCATATCGGCGGCTGGCGGCTGCGGCAATTCGTGCGGGTCAACAATCTGCTGGAACGCGATTACATCGGTTCAGTGATCGTCGGCGATAGCAGCAAGCGTTACTACGAACCGGCACCGGGTCGCAACTGGATGCTGGGAGCAAGCGCGCAATACGTATTTTAGAACGTGCCGAATTGCGGAATGGGCGCCGGAAACAGGCAAAGCGGCGGCAGATTTCACCGCTTTTGCAGCGGCGCTGATCCGTGCCGGAAAAGAAAAACGCGCTGCCTTGCAGTGCGCAAATCCAGTCATGCGCTGTTGCGCGCACTCAAGTCCGGCCCGGGCGTTTTCTTATATACTGAAAAAACAAAACGGCGCGATGCAGCTGCCTGTCATCCTGGCGTCGGAGACCGCAGACCGGATATTGCGCCTTGGTAACGGCAAGACGATTGCTGGATGCCGATAGCGGCCGGATATTGTTTGTCAAACACGCAGCACGCGCTGCCGGAATGCCAAAATGACCAGACAAATCGCCATGACCGCACTGATAACCTGCATCCTTACGCTCATTGCAGTACTCATCGTACTCAATTTTCTGCCGGGCGAAAAACGCATCGAAACCCAGTTTGTGCGCCAGTACAATATCGGCGATCCGCAGTTCCGGCGTTCGATGGGCGTGCTGTTGGGGCCGCCTATTCTGGAAGGCAATGCAGTCGAAGTGCTAGTCAACGGCGACGCGATTTTTGCCGCCATGCTCCAGGCGATCCGGGGCGCGCAAAAAACCATCACATTCGAAACCTATATCTATTGGTCGGAATCGATCGGTCGCGAATTCAGCGAGGCGCTGATAGAGCGCGCGCAGGCGGGCGTCAAAGTGCATGTCATGCTCGACTTTATCGGCAGCGTAAAAATGGACCCGGCCAATCTGGAAGCGATGAAACAGGCCGGCGTGCAAGTCCAGCGCTATCACAAACCAGTGTTATGGAAACTGGCTCGTTTGAACAACCGCACCCATCGCAAATTGCTGGTGGTCGATGGCGTGGTTGGCTTCACCGGCGGCGTCGGCATTGCCGACCAGTGGCGCGGCAATGCGCAAGACGACAAGCATTGGCGCGACACCCATTTCCGGGTGGAAGGCCCGGTGGTAGGCCAGATCCAGGCGGTGTTCGTCGACAACTGGACCAAAGCCACCGGCCGCGTGCTGGACGGCATCGAATACTTTCCGCCCCTCAAAGCCGTCGGCACCGTTGACGCGCAAATGTTCCGCAGCTCGCCTACCGGTGGCAGCGAAAGCATGCAATTGATGTACCTGATGGCGATTACTGCAGCCCAGCACAGCATTCATTTATCGAGTTCGTATTTCGTGCCCGACGATCTGACCGTGAAGACGCTGGTGAACGCGGCCAAGCGCGGCGTGAAAATCCAGATCATCACGCCCGGCCCTGAAATCGATGCGGATGTGGTGCGCAGCGCGTCGCGTTCGCGCTGGGGCGAGCTGCTGGAAGCGGGAGTCAGGATCGCCGAATTTCAGCCCACCATGTTCCATGTCAAGGCACTCGTGGTGGACGCGATGCTGGTGTCGGTCGGCTCGACCAATTTCGACAATCGGTCGTTCCGTCTGAACGACGAAGCGAACCTGAATGTGATGGACAAAGACTTTGCGCTGCGCCAAATCGCCATTTTCAATGACGACCTGCGGCGCTCGAAAAACATCACGCTAGAGGCGTGGCAGCAGCGCCCGTGGCAGGAAAAGGCCACCGACCGGATCGCCTCCCTGCTCGGCTCGCAATTGTGACGACATCCACCGATTCACATGTGAAAAATTAAATATACTTGATCAGGTATATTTAATCATCGCATATAAAACCTGCGGCAAAGCCTATGTTTATATGCATACTCCATCATATATGGCTATTCCGCAGTTGGCTGTTGAAATTGTCGGCTCTTATGAATCCCGTTCGTCCTGAGTAGCGCAGCGTATCGAAGGGGATCAGCTAGTCCTTCGATACACTGCTGCGCAGTTCCTCAGGACGAACGGAGCCGGGGGTGATTCCGGGTCAACAGCAGTCAACTACGACAGAGCCTCAAATATCGTCAATCGAAGGCCCATGTGTAAAACAGGTCGAGCGCGGTGCTGGTGCCGGTTTCTGCTTGCAGCGACAAGCGCGGAGTAAGCTGGTAGCGTAGCTTGACCAGCGTGGAAGCACCGCTGACGCCTTGCTCGTACGTCAGGAAAGCGCGCGACGATATGCGCTTTCCGAGTGTCAGCACGGTGCTTTCCAATCCTTGCGCGCGCCCGATGCCGACTTCGTCGAGGCCGATTGATTGCGCCAGCCGCGCTTGCAGCGATGCGCCCTGCGCAGCACCGAACAGCGCATTGGCGGCCGCCGAGAGCGCATCGAACTGATTGCCGGAAGCGCTATCGGTGCCATGCCCGAGCACCAGCCAGGACAGTTTTTCGGTATCCGACACCGATGGCGTGGAAACCAGTCTGGCGCGCGGCGCCAGCGCGTTGCCGCGCACTTCCACCCCTGCCTCGACATTGCCTTCGATGTCCGGCACCGGACGCACCGCCAGGATGTTGAGCCCCGGATTATCGATCGGGCCGCTGAAAGCAAGAATCCCGCGCCGGATCACCAGCCGCTGGCCGTAAGCGGCGTACGTGCCTTTGACAACTTCAATGCTGCCGTTGGCGCGCGGCAACCTGCCATCGTCGACCCGCACCCGCAGGCTACCGCCGACTTGCGCATCGAGTCCCTTGCCTTTGATGAAGAAGCGCTCGCCCAGATCCAGCATCACGTCCACCTGCAACGGCAATGCTTTGCCGGCGCTGCCGCTCTTGCGGTCCGGCTCGCGCCCCAGTACCACCACGTCGTCGCTGATGGTGGGACCGCTTTCGCCGGGCAGCTCGATCATCGCGCGCTCGGCCTTGAATTTGCCGTTGAGTTGCAGCCGCTTGTCATCGAGCGTGATGCGGCTTTCGCCGCTCACGACCAGCAACCGTTCCGGGCTCGACAATGCCAGCAGCCGGTCGGCCGTCAGCGTCATTTGCACGCTGGGACGCGCATTGGCAAAGCGCGCTTCGCCTTGCACATTCACGCTGCCCTGATCGCCCTCGAAAGTGAGTTGATTCAACAGTAATCTGTCATCTTGCAATTGCGCACGCAATACGCCATTGCGCAGCTTGACGCCCTGCTCCACCCAGCGTAAACCCAGTTGCTCGCCGTTGATTTGACCCGCCAGTTGGGGAGCGCCCAGCGTGCCGGAACCGCTGACCGTCAGCGCCAGCCGGCCTTCCAGATCCAGTCCCGGCTGACCGATGACCGGGCCGATCCAGGCCAGCGCGGACAGATTCGCGGTTCCGCTCATTTGCAGCGGACTGGTCGCCGGCAAACTCCAGGCCCCCGGTATGCCGCCGATCCGGGTGCTACCGGAAAAACGGCTATTGCCGGCACGGGTGCCGTCCATCTCGAATTGCACCTTGAGCGCATTTTTGACAATATCGGCGCGCAGCGCCAGCGTGCTCAAGCCCAGCGCCAGCGGTGCGAGGGTATTTCCAGCGCGCACCGTAACGTCGCCGCCTTCGCGAAACACGCGCACGCTGCCATCGATGAAGCGATCGGCATCAAGCGACCAGTCGGCGCCGAAAGTGAGCGAACCGGCGAGTGTGCCATTGAGAGCATCGGCCAGCGCACCCTCGCGTGTTCCCTGTTGCAACGAATCCGACACTTTGGTCAGCGTAGTCAACGCGATGCCGCTGGCCCGGCCCCGGCTTTGCAAGCGGTTGCCGTTCTTTTGCAGCGATTGCAAATGGAGGCTGCCGCTGGGCAGCTTCAGTACAAAATCGGTCAGCGAAAATTGCCCGGCACCGATCTTCAGCGGTGCCGGCGCTTGCAGCGTAAAGGCAAGCGCGCCGCGATTTTCCAGACTGCGAATCACGCCGCTCCAGCCTTTGACCGGCTGCCAGCCGCCGGCAAACGTCGCCGTGAAATGCTCGCTTCGCTTATCTGCCGAACGCGCTGCCGCACTCTGTCCGGCAAGCTCGATCGTGTGTGCGCTGCGGCTGCCGCTGGCTTGCAGCCGCAGCGCTTGCAATGCTTGCGTGCCGGTACGCACGTCGGTCAGCGCAATGTCGGCGCGCAATGCGCTGTCTGCGCCGGCCGGCAGGTTCCCGCTGGCGCGCAGACTTTTGATGGAATTCTTGCCCGGCAAGCGGATGTCGCTGCCGTCGAGCGCAAAATCGAGCTGCAGCGCATCCTTGCTACCGCTAATGTTGCCGGCACCTGTGAGCGTACCGCCGAATTCCGGCCCCAGCGCGCTTAGCTGGCGTGCATCGAGTTGCCAATTGAGCCGGTCTTTCGGCGCACCGAAATTTCCTTTGAGCACGACGCTATTGTTCGCCAGCTGCAGCGCGATGTCGGCATTGGCGATGCGGGCGGCATCCGCCTGCAATTTGCCATGCCCGGACAATGGCGCCCCCAAAAGAGTGCCCGGCCGCAGCGAAAAATCGAGCGCGACGCGCCAATCCTTGGAAAGATTGCCGGTGGCATTAATGTCGCCGCTGATGTTGCCGTCCGGATAAGCGCCGAAAGCGGCCGGATTGATATGGCTTAGCGTGCCCTGCACGCTGAACGGACCGCTGCCGCTAAGCGCCAGATTGCCGCGCGCCTGGAACCCGCTGTTGGCGAAGCGCTGCGGCTTGCGTTCGTTGGCATTGAGTACCAGTCCTTGCGCATTGGCATCGAACGCCAGTTGCGGTGCCGCCATGCTGCCGCTGAGCGTGCCGGTGGCGCGCAACGCACCGGCCAGACCCGCGTGCAGCAACGCCAGATTGCGTGCATCGATGCGCAGCGCCAGGCGATCTGCCGGCGCGCCGAAATTACCGCTGGCGGCGATCAGATTGCCGCCGAGGCGCAACGCCAGATCGACCCCCTGCAGCCGTTGCGCATCGGCGCTCAGCTTGAGTTGACCGGACAGCGGCTGCTGCAGCAAGCGGCTCGGTTGCAACGCGATTGCCGCCGCGACTTGCCAGTCGGGCGCCAGATGACCGTCCAGATTCAGATCGGCATTGACGTCGGCCGCCGGATAAGCGCCGAAATCCGACGGATCGAAGCGCTTGACGCTGCCGCTGAGCGCGAACGATTGCGCGGCATTCAGATGCGCGCGCCCTTGCAGGCTGAGCGTGCTCTTGCCGGCGCTGAGTTTCGCTTGCTGCAGGTTCAGCAAGCCCTCGGCCAGCGTCGCGTTGATGGCCAGTTGATAGCGGCCCTGTCCCAAGCGCGCTTTCAGCACTTGCGCGCCGCCCTGCGCAGACAGCACGATCGGGCCGCCAATCACGGTGCGGTTAAGCTTGCTGTCGATCGCTTTCAAGTCGATTTTTTCGGCCTGCAACGCAAACGCTGCCAAGCCCTTATCGATGCTGCCGCTGCCGCTGGCATGCCCTGCCGCCGCAAAATCCAGCACGATGTCTTTGATATGTGCGGCTTCCAGCGTGCCATCGAGCTGTGCGCTGATGCTGCGCAGCGGCAAAAGGCGCTGGTCGAGCGGACCGGGTGGCAGCGTGTTGACGATGTTCAGTTTGCCGCTGACGCTCCGGTCCGGCTGCACCTGCGCAGTCAGGTCGAGCGCAATTGCCGCTTGCGGCAAATCGGCGCCGGAGCCAAAACGGCTGGGATCAATGCCGCTTGCCTGCAGTGCAATCCGGCGCAATGCGAAAGCGTCAAACGGTGCGACCGCCAGATCAAACTTGCCTGTCGCACCTTGCGCATCAAAGGCGCCCTTCAGTGCCAATGCACTCAGGTTTCCGTCCAGCACCGCTTGCGCGTGCCCGGTTTCGTGCTGCAGAGTGGTTTGGCCCGACAACAGGAATGGCGGTTGTGCGCCAAGCGTCAGCACTCCCTCCAGATTGCCCCACGGCGTGGCGACAGTGGCTTCCTGCAAGCGCCATTGCTGCCGGCCGCCATGCAGCGTAAAGCGCAGATCGTGCAATTGCGTGCGCACTCCGGCTTGGGAAATAATCACCAGCTGCTGCAATTGCGCGCTCTTGACTTCGACTTCGAACGGCACCGCCAGGCTGGCCGGCAACACCAGCGGCTCGCTCGATTCCTGCAGGGTTTGCAGCGTCAGGCGCGCCGCCTGCAGTTTTTGAATCCCGATATGGCCGCGCAACAATTGCGCCGCCGACCAGTGCAGATCGAGATTCTCCAGCGTGATCGTTTTCTCGGGCGTACGGTAAACCAGGCGGTCGATATGCACCGGTTCCAGCAGCGAACCGGTCACGCCCGACAGCGACAGCGCGCCGTTGCTGCGCTGGGCCGCTTGTTGCAGCGCCCAGCGCAGGCTGGTTTCACGCGTGCTCAGGATGGCCGCCAGTGCCAGCAGCAACGCCAGCACCGACAGCGCAATCAAAAGCCTGCGCCGCCTCAAAACGTCACTCCGAGCGAAAAGTGCATGCGAATTTTCTGCTCCGCCTGGCCATACGCCAAGTCCAGATTGATCGGCCCGACCGGACTGCGCCAGCGCGCGCCGACGCCGTAACCGGCTTTCGGCTTCAGTGCGCTAATGGTATCGGCAGCATTGCCGGCATCGACAAACGCCGCCGCGCCCCATTGCGGCAAAAACCAGTATTGATATTCGGCGCTGGCAACGGCCAGATAGCGTCCGCCGACGGTCGCCGTGCCTTGCGCTACGCCCAATGCCTGATACGCGTAACCGCGCACCGACTGGTCGCCGCCGGCACGAAACAGGTAGGCATCAGGAACGCCCTCCTTGCTACGCGACGCCAGTACGCCCAATTCGCCGCGCAAGATCACGAGGTTCTGTTTCCCCAGCGAGGTGTAATGCACCACCCGTGCATTGCCGCGCACAAAGCTCTGGTCGGTCAGCAGGCCGCCCACCGCGCCGCCGACTTGCGCATGGATAATGTTGCCCTCGGTCGGAAACAGCAGGTTATCGATGTTGCGCCAGGTCGCACCGTAAGTCAGCGGCAGCGACTGGCTGCTGCGCGCAACCGAGCCGGCAACTTCCTTGTGCTCGTTCAAATATTCCAGCGTCAGGTTGCGCTCCAGCGTCGGCTTGCCCCAGTTGCGCTTGATCGCTACGCTCGACACCTTGCTGACTTCGCCTTCGATATCGCTGCGCACATACGACAGGCCTGCGCTGTACTGGATGCCGCTGCGGGTGGTTGGCAGGTATATGTCGGCGGTGGCCGACTGTTTTTTGGTTTCCAGCGTCAGTGCGCTTTTGAGCTTGAGTTCCCGTTCGGAAAAATGCAAATCCTCGTACGTGAGCTTGGCGCGATTGCCGGTATTGGTGCTGTAACCGGCCCCAAGCCCGACTTTCTTGCGCTTGTTTTCAGTCACCGTTACCCGTATCGGCACCGTCGTACTGTCGGATTCTTGCTGCGCATCGGTTTCCGCACTGACATCGACCCGGCTAAAGTAACCGCTATCGAGCAGGCGCGCCTGCAATTCCAGCAATGCAGCTTCGTTGTAGGGATCGCCCGCCTTGATGTTGCTGGCGCGCTTGACGATGGTCGCCGGATAACGTTGCAAGCCCTCGATTGCCAAGTTGCCAAAGCGTATTTCCGGTCCCGAATCGATCGTTACCTGCAAGGCTGCCGTGTGCGCCACCGGGTCGACGGTGGCGCGCGTTTGCGCCAAGTGCGCGCGCGGATAACGCTCCAGCAGCAATTTTCGCAGCAGCGCATTTTTCGCCGCTTCCCACGCTGCCTGCCGAAATACCAGCCCCGGCGGCAAGGGCCAGCCGGCGCGCAAATCCGCCTGCAATGCAAGCGATTCCGGCCGCTGCGCAATCGCCCCTTCGAACGCCAGATCGACCGTGCCCACCAGAGTGGGCGCACCGGCCGCAACCGTGAAATGGATGCGCCAGGATGGGCCCTGCTGGACCATTTCGGAAGTAATGGCCGGCGAATAATATCCTTCGGTCGCCGCCAGCGTCCTGATCTGTTCGGGCGCCTGGCGGTACAAGCGCTGCAGCTGTTCGATATCGAGACGCGCATTGTCGTGCCAGCGGTTCAGGTCCAGATTTTTCTCCAGCACTTCCTGCAGTGCCGGCGGCGCATCCAGCACTACCGCATACTGCACAGTGTCGGCGTGCGCACACAGCGACAGCACCGCCAGGCCGGCCGGCAGCAGCCGCACCAGCCGTAGCATCCGCTGCACACGGCTGAAAATATTTCTGATCATTGGAAAACGCCTGTGGCTGCCATAAGTTTGTATACTGACGCGAAATTCGCACCGTCGGCCAACATGGTACAGGACTCCCGCAAGCTGATTTTACATAGGGGGTATGGCAAAAAAACCATGGTCTTACGCATAATAAACAGCCGACTTAAAAGATACCGCAACAAGTATATTTTCAGGAACACAATATGACAAACGCACAACCGAATGCTGCGCTGGTGCTTTTCAGCGGCGGCCAAGACTCGACTACCTGCCTGGCGTGGGCACTCTCGCATTATGCGAAGGTCGAAACCATTGGTTTTGATTACGGTCAGCGCCACCGCATAGAACTGTCGGTGCGTCCCACGGTGCTGCAGCAATTGCGCATGCAGTCGGCCGATTGGGACGCCCGGCTCGGCATCGACCACATGATCGACCTCAGGCTGCTGGGCGAGATTTCAGACACCGCGCTGACGCAGGATGTCGCCATCGCGATGCAGGAAAACGGTTTGCCCAATACCTTCGTGCCGGGGCGCAATCTGCTGTTCATGATGGTGGCGGCCACGGTCGCGTACCGGCGCGGACTGGATGTGCTGGTCGGCGGCATGTGCGAAACCGATTTTTCCGGCTACCCCGATTGCCGCGACGACAGCATGAAGGCGCTGCAAGTCGCGCTCAACCTCGGCATGGCAACCCGCATGAAGATCGATACGCCGCTGATGTGGATCGACAAGCGCCAGACCTGGGAGCTGGCGCAGCAACTGGGCGGACAAAAGCTGATCGACCTGATTCGCAGCGAAACCCACACCTGCTACCTCGGCGAGCGCGGCACGCTGCACGACTGGGGCTACGGCTGCGGCACATGCCCGGCCTGCGAACTGCGCGCGCGCGGCTATCAGCAGTTTATTCAGGCCGCCGCCGCATAAAGATACGGGAAACCAGCCAACACCCTGCCTTCCTATGTATACTGTATATCCATACATGCATTTCCCCGTTTCCATTTCATATGCGCTGGTAAAGCGCTCCCACTTTTTCTCATGGCCTCCAACAAAGCACATCATGCAACTGGATGGGCTGCCGGCGTCGTTGCCGCAGCCCTGGTTGTGCATGCGGGCGCAGGCGGCCCTTATCATGTGTGGAGCTTGCTCACGCTGGCCAGTGGAATTCTGGGCGGGACGGCGCCGGATTGGCTCGAGGTCGCATGGTGGTCGCGCCGTCATCGGCTCTGGATCACGCATCGGACCTGGACCCATTGGGGCATTGGCTGGATAACGCTGCTGGCGTATTCCTATCTGGCTTTGGGACATCAGTTATGGGCGCCGATGCTGTTTGGCTTTGCCGCGGGCGGCGTCATGCACCTGCTGGCCGACTGGCCCAATCCGCTGGGCATTCCGTGGATCGTGGGACGCCACTCGCTTAATCTATGGAAAAGCGGTCGCTGCGACCTCATCGTGATCGCAGCCGCATGGCTCGGCGCTCTCATGGTCAGCGACCATGTTTTCTTTAAAAATGTGCATTCCTTGAAAGTGCTCGCGTTCGTGAAATCGCTGTCAATGTGGTCGTAGCGCACTGCGCGCGACACCGAACACACTTCGGTATTCCGCCCTGACGCCGCACATTCGCAGCGCTGCAGCATCCGGGCAATAGCGGCTGCGCCGCCCCGAAAAATGCGAAGATCAAAATCGGCATCAGGTTGTGCCTGCTCCAGGCAGCGCCTATGGCACAATTATCTTTTGATTACCTTCACAACGACAAGGGCACTACATGAAAATCGAAACCATGGCCGTCCACGCCGGCTATTCGCCGGACCCCACCACCAAATCCGCAGCGGTGCCGATTTACCAGACCGTCGCGTACGCGTTCGACAACGCGCAGCACGGCGCCGATCTGTTCGACCTGAAGGTGCCCGGCAATATCTACACCCGCATCATGAACCCGACCCAGGACGTGCTGGAAAAGCGCGTCGCCGCGCTCGAAGGCGGCATCGCCGCGCTGGCGGTGGCGTCCGGCATGGCCGCGATCACCTACGCGATCCAGACCATCACCGAGGCTGGCGATAACTTCATCTCGTCGACCCAGCTGTATGGCGGCACCTACAACCTGTTCGCGCACACGCTGCCGCAAATGGGCATCGAAGTGCGCTTTGCCGATGCGCGCCAGCCGGAAACCTTCGCGGCGCTGATCGACGATCGCACCAAGGCGATTTTTTGCGAATCGGTCGGCAACCCGCTCGGCAACGTCACCGATTTCGCCGCACTAGCCGAGATCGCCCATGCGCACGGCATCCCGCTGATCGTCGACAATACGGTGCCCAGCCCGTACCTGTGCCGGCCGATCGAGCACGGCGCCGACATCGTCGTGCATGCACTGACCAAATACCTGGGCGGCCACGGCAACAGCATCGGCGGTGCAATCGTCGACAGCGGCACGTTCCCGTGGGCCGAGCACAAGGAGCGCTTCAAGCGCCTGAACGAGCCGGACGTGTCGTACCACGGCGTGGTGTACACCGAAGCGCTGGGGCCTGCCGCTTATATCGGCCGCGCCCGCGTGGTGCCGCTGCGCAACATGGGCGCGGCAATTTCGCCGATGAATGCGTTCCTGATCCTGCAAGGGATTGAAACCCTGGCGCTGCGCATGGACCGCATCTGTGACAATGCGCTGGCACTCGCGCATTACCTGCAAAACCATCCGAAAGTGGCGTGGGTCAATTACGCCGGTTTGCCGGACCATCCGGACCATGCGCTGGCCCAGAAATACATGGGCGGCAAAGCGTCCGGCATCCTGTCGTTCGGCCTGAAATATAGCGATGCCGACCCGCGCGCGGCCGGTGCCCGGGTACTCGATGCGCTGCAACTATTCACCCGTCTGGTCAACATCGGCGACGCCAAATCGCTGGCGACCCATCCGGCTTCGACCACGCACCGTCAACTGGATGCGGCAGAACTGGCAAAAGCCGGCGTATCGGAAGATATGGTGCGGCTGTCGATCGGCATCGAGCACATCGACGACCTGAAGGCGGATCTGGAGCAGGCGCTGGCTGCGGTTTAATCCATTCGCCCCA
>Ga0366799_1042_pt1 | contig 23862 bp, 17 predicted proteins | sample BONcelN113001E13_FD_207028 | JGI IMG/M metagenome (GOLD analysis project Ga0366799, IMG submission 207028) | Enriched cells from coal bed in the Powder River Basin, Montana, United States - BONCAT cells N11 rep3 HSBNCT.N11.300.1.E13 ...
GCGTGCGGCGATCATGACCTGACGTCGCGTGAGACTTCCGAGTGATTGGGACCGAAACGACTGATCTATGAAGTCCAGCAAGAGACGCCTTCCGCCAAGGCGCCACCAGCTCTCCGACGGGGGCAGATGACAAGACCCACGCGCTTGAACGGTCGTGGACTCGCCAGCCGGACGTCCCAACCGCGGGCTCCGGCAAGCTGAGCGCGCCCAGCGGGTGATTGCCCGTGAACATTGCCAAAGCCTGACCAGCTTTAGCTGGCCAGAGTCTCGGGTTCGGTGAGGGAGCGACGGACTTGCTCGAGGGAGCGCCGGATGATCCGGCACACCTGCATCTGGGAGATGCCTAGGCGCTGTCCGATTTCGCCCTGCGTGCAGCCCTCCTCGAAACGCCACCCCAACACGAGCTGGTCTCGGGTGCTGATTCCCGACAGCGCCCGCTGAAGGGCAAGCCGATCAGTGAGCCGATCGATGGCTTCGTCGTCGTCTGCAAGGGTCGAGGCCAGCGAACCACCTCCGTCGACGTTGGAAGGGGCATCGAGAGACCAGGGACGGAAGCTCCCGTCAGCAACCAATGTTTCCCGCACCAAGGCCTCGTCCACGTCAAGTTCTGCCACGAGTTCGGCGTTGGTGGCTACACGACCAAGGCTCTGTTCGAGGTCGCGACCTGCCAGGCTAACCCGGGAGCGCAGCTCCTGAATGCTGCGGGGCGGGCGGACCGCCCAGCAGTGGTCACGAAAGTAGCGCTTGAGTTCGCCGGTGATGGTGGGAACGGCGAAGGCAGCGAACGAGCGGCCGGCCTCGGGACGGAAGCGTCCAACGGCCATGAACAGCGCCATCCGGGCTACCTGGACGAGGTCGTCGCGGTCTGCGCCGCGATTGACGTAACGGTGGGCAAGTGCGTCGGCCAGGCCGAGGTTCAACTCGACGAGTTCGGTGGTGATGGCCTCACGCTCGGATTGCGTAGCGGTTTCTGCCAAAAGGGCGAGAAGCGCGTCCGTGCGCTGTTCGCGGGTGGTGACGTCGGTGACGGGGGAGTTCCCACGTGCCATCGTCTTTCTCCTTCGAGGAGCCAGATCTCTGAGTCGGCACGTGGTTTGACCGCTCTGAAGTGCAGACCCTTGCAGTCAGATGCCTACGATGTCAACGGCTAGATGGCATGTTCCGTGATCCGGCCCCTGCCCGCGGAGGCCATGCGGTGCGTCTTTGTCGACCGTCGAGCTCGGCTCCCTGTGCGCGGCTTTGCGTGCACGCCCGAATCTAGAAACCTAACTTCCAACAGTGGTTGAAGGCCGAGCGCCACCAACCGGTGGCCTGGATTCGCCGAGGGCAATGTCCGAATCAACGCGTGGCTCCAACCCGCGCATATGCCGCTGATGCCGCTCGTACCTGACCTATGGAGGTGTCGCCGGATCATTGGCCGCGGGCCGGGACTGCTGGTGGATTCAGTGGTGTGTGCGCCAGTACTCCAGTAGTTGCGGGCCGAGGGTGGCGCGTTCTTGCATGGGCAGGGAGTGGGTGGCGTGGTCCCAGACGGTGACCTCGGCGTGCGGTAGAACTCTGTTCAGTCGGGACGCTGCTTCTTGTCCGCCGGCGAGTGACCTCGTGCCGGCCAGGTCGACGCGGACCGGCATGGACAGCCCCTGCCATTCCTGGTCGGTGAGGGTGCGGGGTAGGGGCAGGGCAGTGGAATAGTACGAGCTGGCGGCATCGATCATGACGGACATGGGGCTGCGTTCGCGGACCTCCTCGACTGTAACGCCTCCGATTTCGGCGATGGCGTGATCTTTCAGCGATTGCGGTACCGGTAGTTGGGTGAGCGTTGCCCAGAACAGTGCGGACGCTGGCAGCGGTTCGAGCACGATAATTGGTTCCAGCAGCGTCAGTGTCGCCGTCTGTTCAGGGTGCCGCACGGCAAGGATGGCCGCATTCGATCCACCGAAGCTGTGTCCGACGATGTGTGCGCGTTCCACACCTAGCCCTTCGAGTGTCTGGCTGATCCACTCGGCCTGGTCCTCGAAGCTCGTCAGGGGCACCCGTTGGCTGGACATGCCCGCATCGCCCAGGGGGTCTAGCGCGAACACCGTCCGTTTGCCGATCCAGTCGGGGAGGTTCTCGGCCCACATCGGTGCGCCAGAACTGTGGCCTGCCAACAGCACCACCGGTGGGCCGGGGTCGCTGCCGTCCCAGCGCACGGCTCGGATGGTGCCGTAAGCCGTCGTCACATCGAGCACGCCGTCCGCCACCGGCAGGGCATCCATCACGTCGTCGTAGGCCTGGGCGTAGGCGCGCTCCCCGTCTTGGGTTCGCCAGAAGCCGACCTCCGGAGCGGGAGCGACCACACCGGCGACCTTGTCGACGATCAGCCATGCCACCAACAACGCCGCCAAGGCCCGGCCGGCCACACCCCACCGGCTCTTGCCGTTCGTGCGCTGTGTGTTCATCACCACTCCAATACGATCGTATTCGTTTCCTTCACGATACGGTCGTATTGATAGTCTGTCCAGATGGAGAGCCGGGCGGATCGCGAGGGCAAGCGCACCACCATCTTGCTTGCCGTGTTGCACGTGATCGCGGCCCGCGGCATCGGCGAAGTGAGCATCAGGTCGGTCGCGGCCGACGCTGGCGTCTCCGTAGGACGCGTCCAGCACTACTTCAGCTCCAAACGGGAACTGATCCGCGCGACCACGGCTTTCATGATCTCGGCCGCAGAAGCGCATCACTTCAAAACCGAGACGCCGCGGCCACCGGCTGACGAGTTGTGGGAGATCCTGACCCACGCCATCCCTCTTGCCGCCGAATCCCCCGCAGGAACCAGCGTGTTCTACAGCCTTGTCGCTGCCAGCGTCGCAGATCCAGAGCTTGCCGCCATCCTCTCCGAGGCCGAGGCAAGCGTCGAAGACCTGATCGCACGCCACCTCGCCGAGCTCGTGCCCGGCTCCTGGGACCCGCAAGCAGGAGCACGCCACCTCCTTGCCCTGTCCGACGGGCTCACCCTTCAGGTCCTGATCGGCCACCTGACCGCAGATCAAGCTCACACCACCCTGCGTGCCGCTCTCGACATCTACACGAAGTCCTGAACGCTGCGTCGCGACACCTGGTCGTTCCACCTTGACCACCGGCAGCCCTCGAACCCGGTTCCGAACATGCGACTTTGCCGGGTCCGCGGTCGATATGGCCGAAGGTCGCGTGTCGTCGGTCGAGCCGAAACGCCAGCCAGATCCGCCTCTGACGGTGCAGCCGAGTGTTCTTGTGGTGAAGGAGAGGGTCAGTCGGGCTTTGCAGTAAGCCATGGGTGGTGAGGCTGCCTTACCCTTGGGTTACGTCAACGCTTTTCGGCCTACCCCTCCGAGGTGTTCCCATGGATAGTCCCGAACCTTTCCTAACTGACTTCTGGAAGAGTCGCGGACTCTCCGCAGAGGAATCTGGTGCTGTCAACGGGTTGATGCCGGAGTGGCTGCCCAGGGTTGCGATGGCTGAGTTCTGCTCAACTGCCGTGCTGGTGACGGCTGCTGGCAGCGCTGGTGTTGGGCTGTCGCGGGGAGATGCTGCCACCCTTCTGGAGATGATGGACGCGGCTTGCCTGTTTCTCGGAGCCGGTGTAGAACACCTGAGCGGCGTTCGTTTGCTGCGTCCCGAAGTTCTGCACGCGATGCGGGCCGAGCTCGAGCGCAGTGATCCCGGCGTTGTGCAGGTTCGGCGCGAGCTGTTGGCTGCAGGCCTGGATGATCCGAGTGGCGAACTGGGACCACAATTGGCGAGGTGGGCGCATGACGCTGGCGACTGGGCGAGTCTGGAAGCCGTCTGGATGGCGCATTCCACGGGTGAATTGATTATCGATCCGGCAACCAGGGCCGCCTTCAGGGGGGTGCCACCGGTGTTGCGTGCAAGATTCCCCGGATTGAGCTTTGCGCAGGCTGTGGCTACGGCCTACGAGCCGAAGGAGGACCTGCTGGTCCTCGACAAAATGATGGCGGCCCTGATTCGCGACGGAAACAACTTGCACTCCGGCTGGGCACGTCACCCAACCGCGGAGGCGCAGGTCATCGGCGGGGCGATCCGGATGCTGGCCCAGGCAACTAGCCCGGGACCCAACGGCCCCCTGCCCGAAGGATCAGTAACCACCTACGACGAGCTGAATCGGTTGGTCCGGGAGGCGTCCCTGTCGGGTGGCTTGGTGAGCGGGACGGCTTTGACCTTCTTTCACGCCTCAGCGTCGTTTGTTTCGATCCTGGGCGGCGATTGGGCCCGGGCGCGTCGGCAGGGCGAGTTCGCCATGATCCTGAGTAGCCAGTGCACCTTCCCTGGCTTCATGGCCGCACTGGTGGTGGCATCGGCGAGCGCCGTATCCGGTAACACCCAGCACGCTGCGATCGCAGAGAAGTTCCTGGCACACCACGCCGCGCACGCCTGCCGCACTGGAGCATGGATCGAGCCGGCGTTCTACCTCGTCCGCGCAGATGCTGCCATCCGGGTGCTCGACCACGAAATGGCCGACTACAACCTGCGGCGCCATGCCGAGCAGCTGACGGCCAACCGCTGGTTCAACGTCCGCCCGATGCACGCCACAGTGATGGCCAACGCCGCGCGATTGTGGGCCGGCCCGGAACGCGGGCTTGCCCAGTTCGACTCGATCGTGGCTGACTCGGGTCGCGAGCCGGAGAACGGGAAGCCCTGGGGGCCGGTCCTGCTCAGGTCTCGCGCCGAACTACTGCTCAGCGAGGGAGCCGTGAACCGGGCCAAGCCGATCATCATGGACCTGCTGGCCAACGCCGAGGACTCCGTCTCCGCGGTGCCCGCCGCCTGGTACTACCTGTATTCCGGTGACTTCGCTCAAGCCGTGGCAAAGGCCGACGAGGGCATCTATGAGCTCGACGTGTCGCTCTCGGATCGGGGTTATCTCTACGGGGTGAAGAGCGCGGCACTCCACCAAGCTGGCGCAGCCGAGGATCTGGTGGCCGCAGCTGCAGTCGGTGCCTGTGCTGTCTGTGAGGAGGCTGGCACGCTCGTACCCTTCGCGGCGCTACCGGCCCAGGCGCGCACCTACCTGCTCGCCGGACACGAGCGGCACCACCATGGCGGCAACGCCCACTATCAGGAGAACGATTGCTACATCACCAGGGCGGTGGAGCGGGGCGCGTTCAACGGTTTGCGGGAGAGTTCCATCGCCTCGTCAACGGTGGTGCGACTCACCCGCCGTGAAGAGGTGCTGCTGCCGCTGCTCGCCACCTCCGCCACGGTGCAGGAGATCGCCAACCAGGAGTTCGTTTCGGTGAACACCGTGCGCAAGCAGGTGATAGCCCTGCGCGAAAAGCTCGGGGCAGCGACGCGGTCAGACATGATCCGGCGCGCCTACCAGCTCGGACTGATCGAGGAGCGAAGGACGCCCGACCCCTTCCGGTTGGTCAAGGATCCGGGCAAGCAGGACAACGATCGGTAAAGGCGCCGTCGACCACGCCGTGGCGAGAAGACCAGTTCTGCATTCGTCAGGAGTGCTCGACCCCTTTGAAGCCAGTAGGTCGATACCGATGACGTCCTGGCATCGCCCAGGCAGGACGGGACCTCGGACTCGCCGGCATGCTCAGGTCGCCGACTGGCTCAGTGCTCGCGTCCCGGGAGGTCGTGGAGCACTGAGTGGACCCGCCTCAAGTTGGCGTCAACGACTGCCGCGCGGACGCTGCAGCACCTACTAGCGCCTGATACTTCTCCGACGTGTCTGCCCCGGCCTGGCTCAGAGCCAACCGCAGCAGGTTCGCGCTGCCGCACAGCCCGGAGGCGCCCACCATATGACTGGACGTTTCCAAAGTGAGGAGGAGCGTGATCCCCGGTTCGATCCGCCCCTGCTCGATCGACTGACCGATCCCGGTAATCCGGGAGTCAAGAAGGGCGAGGTAGTGGGCGACGAACTGTGTCGCGGCATCATCACCAACGTCTGCGCGCAGGTTGTCCAGCGCTGCGTTCGGCGGTTGCTCGACCTGCTCAACCGATGAACTGTGGAGTTGCTTGCCGGCTCCCCCCGAAGCCAGCAAGCAACTCATGACGCACAGCCGGCAGGCGCCGGAGCGTCGCAGAGGTGTTTGCCAGCGGCCCCCAAGCCACCGGGTCGAGCGAAGCACACCTTCATGGCGGCCCCCCTCTCCAACACCTCGCGTCCCTGCTCCAACATGCCTTCCGTCCCCCCGTGCAGTGCCCATCTTGCGGCACGAACCTGCAGCCGGAGCGTAGAGAACCTCAAGATCAGCACAAGACAGCTCAAGGAGAGGCTGCAGGACTGCGGCACGGCTCATTAGGGTTTGGCCGGAGCGGACAGGTGTGTGCCATAGACGCGGCGAGACGAGCGCCCACAGCCAACGTTCTCGTCGTTTGAGTTCCGAGAAGTGCGCTTGGCAGGCGTCGCCGGAGGGGCACGAGATGACCATCACTCGGCCACAGGCCCACCGAAAGCGGCTTAGTTGTAGGAACCAAACCAGAGCTGAGTTGCTCACCCCACCGGCCCTCGCCGCTTCAGAACGTCCGACTCGCAAATGCGGGATGGTCCCGGACGCAGGGCTGCTGGGTCAGAGTCGCAGGCTCAGAAGGTGACACGAGCGCCGGCCAGCGGCGCACGGAACTCATCCGGAACCTGCTCGAACAGCTGTGGGTCCGAGACACGCCCAGATAGGTGACGCAGGAATTCCGTGGCATCCAGTTCGGCCACGGATCCTGGTGCGCCAGTTCCTCTTTGCGCTCCCAACCGCCAAGCGCCGCCACTGGGACCGACCAGTCGCAGGGTCAGTCCTTGGGTGGTCCATCGCCGCCCCAGGTCGCGAACAACTTGCGTGATCACCTCGGCGTCGGAGGGGTCGGGTTCAATCGTTTGCCCGGTGGCGCGCGCGATGTCGTGACGATGCATGAAGCAGTCACGGGGAAGCACGACGTCAGTCAGGTAACCGAATGTCGCATACCGGGGAAGGGCGGCCACCCCTGCCAGCGGAATCGGGGGCGCCCACGGCGGCGGGATCGCTCTGAGCGAGTCGCGACGAAGCGCGTCCAGCAACTGCGTGGTTGTCCAATGCCGGCGAGCCTGGACAGCGGCCTCATTGGTGCCATCGAGGAAGCTGAGTCCCCGGTAACGCCTTAACCAGGTGACGCCAAGCCCCACATACGCGAACGGGTTGCGCGTGTAGACCAGCTCCCCTGCGACGTGCGCGGCGACATCGTGCACAGTCCACGGGTGACACTCTGTGACGGTGAGCCACTGGTCTGGCTCCAGCCTCTCCAATTGCCCGATGAGGGCTCGTCGCTGCGCAAGGGACACCTCGCGTGCTCGGCTAGGTGCCGTGACCGGTAAATCGTCCGCGTTGACGGGGGTGTCCATCTGCGCACTCCTCCCGCACGAACCCCGCCCTAGGGACAAGGGTGCAACCACGTCCACATTGCCGCCCGGCACGCCTACGTCGCAACAAGATGAAGCAAACTGCTCGAGCCGGACACCGGCACCGCGACCCGCGCCGCAGTGGGACGAGTATCCGCTACGGGGACCCTGGTTTCCAGGTCGGGACGATCGCTTGTGGCATATCTTCCGAGTCGGCGACTCTCGCCATAGCCTTACCGTGACGGCGCTGTCACCCTGCGGTGCCGATGGAGGTGCGCAAGATGGCGACCGTTCGCATAGCAGGATTGAATGTGGAGAACCTCTTCGAACGGCCGAAGGCGATGGCCGGTCAGATGAAGGTGACTGGCAATCGGGTCCTCAATGCTCACGCGCGGCTCAACAGCCTCATCGGGGAAGAGGAGTACACCGAGACCATCAAAGCCGAGATGCTGGATTGCCTGGCAACTCTCGGCCTGCTGCGCTCGGACGCGGCTCGGTTCGCGGTGCTACGCAGAATCCGTGGACTCTTCCTGAAACGGACCAAGACCCCAGCCCGCACCGAGGTGGTCGCGGCTGGCCGGGCGGAGTGGATCGGGTGGGTCGATCTGGTGAAGGAACGGGTCGATGAACTCGCGATGACCCACACGGGGCGGGTGATCCAGGACGTCAACGCCGACATCATTGCCGTCATCGAGGCCGAGAGCCGGATAGCTCTGAAGCACTTCGCCGACGCTGCGCTCCTCACCGTAAGCGGCAGACCGGCCTACCAACATGTAATGGTCATCGACGGCAACGACGACCGCGGCATCGATGTGGGGCTGATGACCAAGAGGCCACACCCCATCCTCGGTATCCGGTCCCATGTCGACGACGTCGACAGCACCGGCCGGCAGATCTTCGGACGCGATTGCCCCGAGTACGTGGTGCAAGCATCAAGCGGGACGCGGATCGTGCTGCTGGTCAATCACTTCAAGTCCAAGGGCTACGGCGAGCAAGCCGACAACGACAACCTCCGCCGTCGCCAAGCCGTCCGAGTCGCGAACCTCTACCGTGATCTGGTCGCCGCCGGCGAGACGAGCATCGTGATCCTCGGCGACCTTAACGACACCCCCGACAGCACTCCGCTACGCCCGCTGTTGGCCGGCACCGACCTCAAGGACATCACAACCCACCCAAAGTTCGTCTCCGACGGCCGCCTAGGAACCTACGCGAACGGCACACCGAGTCAAAAAATCGACTACCTGCTGCTCTCCCCCGCCCTCTACGCCAGGGTGGCCAACGGCGCCATCTTCCGCAAAGGCGTCTGGGGCGGCAAGAACGGGACCCTGTTCCCGCATTACGACACCATGACCAGCGCAGCCCACGCCGGCTCCGACCACGCCGCCATCTACGCCGACATCAACCTCGACTGATCTGATCTGCCTTGCCGACATGCGAGGTTCGCTGAGACTGACGGGCAGCGGACACCCAACCACCGTCACGCGGGTGATCACTAGCGGCCACGTTGGGCGAGGCCATACCTGCGTGGGTGGCAGCCGAACTGATCCACGTGGCGATTTCTGACGAGCAGCCCGAGCCCGATAGACTTCCTGGGCCAAGAAGATTCTTGCTGGTGTGGTTATTCCAGCCCTCAGATCCTTGAGATGCAGTCGCTCTGACAGTGCGAACCCATGGCGCCCAACTCCCTCAACAAGGGGTGGCGGCGCCGCTGTCACCAGCGATGAGTCGTCGTCCCGGACAAGGAACAGACAATGACCAAGAACGCCTTGCTTTCGCAGGTGATCATGAGCTTCATCATGGCTTTGACGATGTCGGGCACCATGAGCCTCATCTTCACCGGCCCCTCGCTGCAGTGGCTGGCCCGCTTGCCCGGACAGTTCATCATCGCGTGGCCCATCGCCTTCATCTTCACGATGATCGCCTGGCCTGCGGCAACGGCACTTACCGGTGCGATCCTTCGGCCTCGCGAGCACACATCTATGGACTAGGTGTAGCCGGGGCCATCCGGTTTTATAGGCCGGATGGTCCGCCGCGGGTACCTCGGAGTGCGCCGACGACGCGGCGATCGCCACGGGCGTGGTGCCTTCGCAAACAGCGCAGCAAGTGCCGAGTTGCAGGACGTAGCCTCCCACTTACCCCGGGATGTTCCGCGGATCGTTCCCGGGCGCGATTGTGTCCTTGCTTCGGATCTGACCATCCTCGCCGTGGATGTTGAGTTCGCCGCCGCCCTGGTTCACGAGGTAGCCACGGGCTGCCTGGATGGCCTGAGCTTGGGTGTCGTGCACTGAGGACGCCCGTGTGGCGCCTTCCTTCTCGGCGGCCCACCCGGCATCACGGGGGGTGACGTGGTAGTCAGGCATGTTCCTCCTATGACGCTGCGGATCTCTCTCGTTCAAGATCTACCCTCTGCTGGCCCACCCAACCATCGCTCACCGACCTCGACGACACCGCGCATGACATCCCGCATAGGAGCGTTGCCGCCCAGTCATACCCAAAGGCTTCAGCTTCGAGCTGATCAAGCTCCGCTCGCATCACGGTGCCTGGTGAAGCGGGGACAGGCATCGGCCGCGCGCCCGCAGCCAACACACGGGGGCTCAGGCCTCGACGAAGACATTGAAGCGGGCTGAATTGCTCGTTGTAGAGCCCGCCTACTACCCCTATCGTCGGGGATGGTCACTCCTGGGGTACCAGCTAGTCCCCAAGAGCGCGGATCACGCTCGTCGGGGTTGGGGGCATCCCTGGGTGTGGGCCGTGGGCTGGGGAGAGTGTCGAGACAAAGCCTTATCTCGCCGCCCCCAGCGGCCGAGCGCCAACAAATCGAGCTTGCATCACAGCGACGCCCTTGTGCCTCACTCCATCAAACATCAGCGACACGACCCCGGGTCCGAGCCGCTGGCGCTCACCTTTCCGAAGCTGGGAACGCAGCGGCAGAAGGTCTAGAGCGAATCCAACGTGCTCACGAGAGCGATTCAAGCGTGGACTCGGTCCGAGCGCTGGCGACCTGCGCCGTCACACCCGACCTCCCGTTGTTGCATTCCCACAGTGCCTACTCGGGCCTCGCAGGAGAGGCGCCAATCGCACCATAACCGAAAGTGCGCCCTCCGGAAACGGCCGACGTGTGGAATCGAACAAAGCTGAACGATGAACCGACCACTACGGCAGCGCGCGAACCTCCGATTCTGGCCGCCGATGGGGAGCTCGCAGTTCCGAACGCCGCGGCCGGATGAGTTGAGTCGGCTCAATGTTCTCGGGTGATCGGAGGAAGAGGCGGGGGGATCGGTGGGCTGGCCCTTCAGTCGAGGCGGGCGAGTTGTCGCGCCGCCTGGTAAGCGGGCTGTCGGAGCGCCCGGACCCAGGTCGGAGCAGTGAGTCCCGCCGGGGGCGAGGCGGCCGGCCGGAACCGGAGCGGCTGGTCCTCGGTGGGCGGGCTGTCCAGGACGAGTCGACCGATCACCGTCCACAGGGTTGAGTGGTCCTCCAGGTGTCCGCGGGTTGACACCGACACCTGATATTCGGTGACCGAGCGGGCGTGCAGACGCAGCACTAATGAGCCGCCCCGCCACGCCAGCGGCAACAATGTGGTGTAGTCCCCCACGCCCCACGTCCGCCGCGGCAGCAGGACGTAACGCGTCCATGGCCCGGCACCGGTCGTGGCGAAAAGCAGGTCGGCATCGCGACCGTCGGCGGCTGCCCCGGGCGCACGGAGGGCGAGTCCCATGATGTCCCAGCCGGAGTGCGTTAGGGAGGCCGCGCGCGACAGCCGAACCAGTACGCGCCTCGGCTGGCCGGCATCCAACAGAGGCACCCCGAGACCGGCAGGGCGCACCACGTGCCAGGTCGCGTTAACCACCGCGCCGATCGGATGAAGCGGCTTGTCCCGGCGGAGCGCTGCGGTGACGCCGAAGGCAGCGCCCAGCAGAATGCCGCCGGCACGCACGGCCAGAAGGCACAGGGCGCCCCCCGCCGCGGCGGTCCTGGATCCAGTCACGCGTCCCTCCCCTGGCCGCTCCGACATCGCGTACCCGGCGGGGACGGACCCGAACCGACCGACGACGACCCAAGACCACCCGAAGATGGCGGGATGAGGTCGCCAGGAACAGGCAGAAGAAGGCCGACCCGAATCCAGAGGTAGTCGTCCCGAGGCAGCGCGTCCACCCTCACCAACCGGTTCGCACACCGCAACGGCGAGCCGCCGGCAGCGCCCGGCCCACCTCGTCGAGATCGAGTTCCAGCTGAGAACAAGCAGTCCAGTTCGCCGAGGAGCAGGACGGTAAGCCCATCGGCAGTACTCGCCAGATTCGCTCCCGACACCACGATGATGCTGTTCTCCCAAGCGTCATCGACGCTTATATGCGCTGTGCCGGTCGCACCGGCCACCCGATGAGGCGCTCGGTCTTGATGCCTTCGGCGCCCAGCAGGTCGGAGAGTTCCGCACCCAAGGTGTCGACTCTCATACTGCCGAAGAACTGGTGCAAGGACGATTATTGGCGCTCGGCCGCTGGGGGCGACGAGAGAGGCTTTGTCTCGACACTCTCCCCAGCTCACGGCCCACACCCAGGGATGTCCCCAAGCACCGACAAGCGCGATCCGCGCCCTTGGGGACTAGCTGGTACCCCAAGAGTGACCACCGCAGCTACCCGCAGTGGGGCAGTTCAACAACGAGCAATCTGACCTCTTACATTGCGTTGTCGACGCCCGTGCGCCCCTACTGTTGGGCCGGGCGCCTTGCCGGTGCCTGCCCCCCAGTACCGGCGGGCGGTGCGAGACGCACGTCCCTGCTCGCCGAAGGGTGAGCAGGGAACCCCAGGCGCACTTCCCCCTGGCGCTGCCCCGCTCGGCAACGCGCTGCACCTCTCTGACGACTGTCGGCGACATCTGGCAGCGACGCTATCTCGAAAGCAAGCCTTCGAGCGTGTCGGATATTGCCGGGTAACCTCCACTCGAGCAACGCCACCGAACCCCACGCTTGACCTACCATCCCGGTACGCGCGGGCAAAACCAAGTAGGGCCTCAGATTCTGCTGCTCATCCAGGCATGAGTCATCCAATGTCTGTACCGCGGAACCGAGGGACCAGATCGTCCGCCAACTGACCGACGCCTGGTCAACATTGAGGGCGAGAACATGCGCCCACTGACACGGTGCATCGTTCAAGAGGTCCGCAGTGACAGCTGAGCAATCGCCGGCAACCACTCACTACCGCAGACGTCGAAGCACTCGTTTCTAGAGCCGGGTGCAACTGACACACCACCCTCACCACACTGGCCGCAGGGGACAGGCCTGCCAGGCCAGAGGGACTTCACGGGTGGGCCCTCGGAAAGTAGCGGCAGGACAAGGGCGGTGGCGCGCGGCACGTTCCCGTGCCGCTCAACCCCAGTCAGTCCACATGCCCATGACAGCACGGACCCGCGTCCAGCAACAGGGGGCACCGACGATGCGTCAAACCTTTCGTGCTGAACAGAATGGCCCGGCTTGCGGGGCGATGAATTCCGGGAGCATGCCGCAGGCGTCCACTCATGTCAACATTCATTCAAGATGCAGCCTCGATGTGCCGGCTGGACATTGAAGCGACAAGCGCGGCCGGCTACCAGGGCGGCAAATTCCCGCCGACTGATGCGCCGAGACCCGCCTGAAAGAATTCCATCCCACACTCCGATTCGCCCTTGCAGCCATCACCGGGTAGGTACGCCTACCCGTTGACGCGTACGCATCACACTGCGAGTGTCTGCATGTCTAAGCGGTCCAACCACGTGCCGACTTCGATGATCTTGCTCCTCGAAGGAGAAGACGATGGCACGTGGGAACTCCCCCGTCGACGTCACCGCTCGAAAACAGCGCACCGACGCGCTCCTCACCCAGTTGGCCGAAACCCCTACGGAATCCGAGCGTGAAGCCATCACCGCCGAACTCGTGGAGTTGAACCTTGGCCTGGCGGACGCACTTGCCCGCCGTTACGTCAATCACGGCGCAGACCACGAAGACCTCGTCCAAGTGGCCCGGATGGCTTTGTTCATGGCCGTCGGACGCTTCCGTCCCGAAGTCGGCCGCTCGTTCGCAGCCTTCGCCGTCCCCACCATCACCGGGGAGCTCAAGCGCTACTTCCGTGACCACTGCTGGGCGGTCCGCCCACCTCGCCGCATCCAAGAGCTGCGGTCCAGGGTGAGCCGCGAGCGCCAGACTCTCGAACAAATCCTCGGCCATGCAGCCACCAACGCAGAACTTAGTGCAAGACTTGAAATCGGTGAGGCGTTGTTGCGTGAATCACTGATCGCTGACGGCAGCTTCCGTCCCTGGTCGCTGGATGCCGCTTTCAGCGTCGACGGAGATGACTCGCTGGTTTCAACGTTGGCAGACGACGACCAAGCCATCGAGCGGTTGACCGACCGGCTGACCCTGCAGCGTGCCCTGTCGGGGATCAGCACCCGGGACCAGCTCGTGGTGCGGTGGCGCTTCGAGGAGGGCTGCACGCAGGGCGAGATCGGACGGCGTCTTGGCATCTCCCAGATGCAGGTGTCGCGAATCATCCGGCGCATCCTCGACCAGGCCCGCCTCAGCCTGTCCGACTTGACGCCGCTCGCCTCTTGAAGACCCGGAATCCAAGGCAGTCGGGGCCCACTCCCCACTGCCGACCGAGCTAGCAGCAGACATACGCCTGAAAGTGGCGGTCCTGCGTCCAGTCGTAGGTCGAGAGCCGGGTCGACGGAGTGAGTGTCCGGTCTAATCGAGTCCAGAGCCGTGCAGTGTCGGACTCCTGGCGCAGCGTCCAGGAGCCGGTCCCGGGGCCAATGACATGGAGGTCTGGTCAGGGGAGCGGTTTTGATCCCTCCGGTCACGCTCGCCGACTACCCGAGCGCCCAGAGGGGGCTTTGCGTCAGGGTCATGCCGCATGACCCGGCTTTTCGGCCCGGATCCGTACGGAAGCGAGCGACCTCGGGGATCGAGACGTCTCTCTCAGGTCTGTTCGGGGTCGGAACCGGTCTCGATGACGTCGATAGCGACCTCGCGGAGCTTGATGTTCCGGGTCTGGCTGGCCTGTCGGAGCCGGTCAAAAGCGCGTGATGGAAGAATCTTGTGCCGTTCCACAAGGATGCCGACGGCCTGACCGATCAGCCGGTGACTCTCGATCGCATCTGTCAGGTGAGTTTGTCGGTCCGCGGCCCGCCGCACGTTGACCATCCCGTCGGCGGCAAGTCCGAATGCTTGGGCGAGCAGATCGGCGACGATCAGTTCGTCGGGTCGGATTTGGCGCGGCTGCCGAAACTGGATCCACGCACGGCAGGCCGTCGTGCTCGTTTGGGGGACTAGCAGGACTCCGACCCGCAGGTTGACAATGTCGGCGCTGGGCACCCCACCCAGCCCTACCCGTATCTCCTCGCCCAGTTCTTCGGCGCTAATACTGTGGCCGCCACTGAACAGGTACCGATCTCCAATGTCGAGCTGGATGGTACTCGCGCCGTCGAACAGCAACTCCAGACCGTGTTGGGCTACTCCCAGAAGGCTCTCCAGGTCTTCGGCGCGGGCAAGGTCGCCGCTCACAAGCGCGGCGGACGCGCGGCGAGACTGCGCATCCTTTTCCAATGTGATGTCTCGGAAGCTGCAGACAGTAGCCGCCTGCCCCGCCGTGGTGCCAGGAATGCTCGCAAAGGATACGGAAAGCCAGATCGGGCAACGCTGCCGGTCGTAGAACTGGAGCTCTGCAACACCGCTGAAATTAGCCGCGCGATATTCGCGCCAATGCTTGATTCTCGCAAGCCCAGCAGGGTCTTCCTCGGCTGTGGGCCACCAAGGGTAATCCGGCTGGAACGGCCCGTCGCCTTGGCTGTATCCCAACAGGTCAGTGAAGGCCTGGTTGATTTCGAGAAGCTGCCCGCTGCTGTCGAGAATCATCAGCGGGTCATGCATGGCGGTGACCACCGCGCGGCTCCACGGCGCGCCCGTAGTCTCGATGAAGGTCGTCATGACCCCGGCGACCTCTCCCGAATCATCGATCAGCGGCGTATAACTGAACGTAAACCAGCAGTCTTCCCGGAGTCCGCGCCGGGTGAGCAGCACCTTCTGGTTGACAGACATAAGGGCGTGACCCTCACTCAGCACGTCACGCACATCCTGACTCACCTGCGGGTCGGCTTCGGGCCACACTTGCGCTGAGGGCCTGCCGAGGGCTGAGGCGAACCGCTCCAACCCGTAGATCTCGCGACACGCATCGTTGTAGAACTCAACCAACTCCTGACCCCACCGCACCGACATCGGAAACAGCGAGGCCAGACACAGCGAAACCGCCTGACGCAACGCTTTCGGCCATGATTCGATTTCGCCTAGGGAACTCGCCGACCAGTCCAGCGCCGCTACCCTCAAACCCATCTCTCCGTGCATGGTGAGCCAAATCACAGGCGGCACCAAGTCCTGCGAACCGTCGCGGGGGCGTGCGGCAGCCGCCTCCGAACTGGCGTCCATCGTCATGGAGATCCCATCTGAGGCCTCAGCGAGGTGGCATCTGATCCCCTACAGGCCATCCTACGAAGCTTGTCTCTAGCCGGGGCCGATCCGGGCTACCACCGGGACCCCTCAACATTGGCGCTGCCCGCTGCCGCCCCGTCCTGTCCCGCGTGCTTGCTTCCACCGAGGTCCAGGCGCGCACCGAATCTCGATAATCGACTTGCCCTTGCCGCGGCACAACACGCACCACTCCGTTTGCTCACCAGATGCCGGAACTCGCCTCGCTTCGCCTTGGGAAACAATAGCTTTTCAAGACAGCGCCGGTGACTCCAAAATTCGGGTTGACCGCACGAAACTCAAGGCAAGCCAGCGGCTTGGAAACACATCTCGCCGTGAAACGTCTCGGGATATCGGCGACGGTGGATTTATGAGGCAGAAATGAGGGCATGAGGCAACTCGGTCGCACACTCGTGAGTACGTCGAGCCAGGATGCGCAGCTCCAACTCGACGGGCTCATGGCCGCAGGCGTACAGGAGAGGGACGCATTCGCTGACGTGACGTCCGACAGCAGGACCGCGATCTCGATCGGCCCGGGATGAAGAAGTCTTCGAATATGCAGAGCCGGGTGCGGCATTGTCGCCCGCGGCGGTCGCATGGCTATCGCGGTCCATCCTCCGACGGTCCGGACTTGATTGGACACTTTGAGCAGGCCCAGTCAACCGCGGGAGACTGAGGATCTAAGTCCCCCGCGACGAACGGGGTCTCCAACCAACCCGCAAGCCAGTCATGCAAGAGTCACGCAACAGACAGTTGCGAACCCATGAATCGGCTCTGACAACGGTAAACATCTTCTATCGGGCTGACTGGACTTTTAACTGCGCGCCTTATGATGGGCGATCGATCACAAGATTTGAAGGAGGCCAACAGCCGTCCGGGTGACCGACGTTTGACTAGTGTTTTCTGCCGTTTGACTAGGTAGAATGGTGCTCCGCAAGTCGGCGCTTGGTAGGACTCCCGGGTACCGAAATGGGCCTGTTTTGACCAAGCTAGGCATGCAATAGGCATGCGGCCTTCCGGCTGACAGGAGGAAGCACTGTGAGCCCCCCACACGCTCCCAAGCCCTCTGACCTCAGCCTACCGGTGACGCCCGGCCTCGCTACCCCGGACGAACCCACAGCCAAAGCCAGCCGTCGGCCGTTCGGCACGGTGCAGCGTCAGCGGTCGGGGCGGTATCAGGCTGTCTACAAAGTCAACGGCGAGCGCTACATCGCACCGGTCACTTTCTTCACCAAGGGTGACGCCAGCGCGTGGCTTTCACTGCGCCAGGCAGAAATCCTTGAGTATCGCTGGAAGCCCGCTCCCCCATCGGAGCCCGAACACGTCACCTTCGCCGACTACTCGACCACGTGGCTGGCGGGACGCGAACTCAGCCCGAAATCGCTGGCCGAGTACCGCAGAATGCTCGACGGGAGACTCGCAATCTTCAACCACTTCACCCTCGACCAGATCACCCCGAGCCTGATCAAGATCTGGTGGCAGGACCAGGGCGACCGGTACCCCGTCGCCCGGCGACGCGCCTACGAACTACTGCGCGCGATCCTCGCCACAGCGGCACGCCCCGATGAGGACACCGAGGCCCCTGCCCGGATCGCAGTGAACCCTGCGCGGCTCACAGCCAAGACCTTGAACCGCGTCTCAATTGGCTCCTCGGGTCGAGGATTGAAACCGCGAACCAGGCTGCAGCCGGCGACCCTTCCGGAGCTTGCCGCGATCATGGATGCGATGCCGGAGCGCTACCGGGCGATGGTGCTCCTGGCCGCCTGGTGTGCGCCCAGGTTCGGTGAACTGACCGAGCTGCGCCGCAAGGACCTCACCATCACCAAGGACAAGGACGGAACTCCCTCGACCGGAGTCCTTCACATCGTCCGAGCCGTGACCTGGCCCGACCCCGACACCCCGATAGTCAAGGAACCGAAGACCGTTGCCGGCGTGCGCGACGTCGCCATCCCGCCCCACCTGCTGCCGATGCTGATCGAGCACTTGGACAAGTGGGCACAGCCCGGTCCTAACGGGCTGTTGTTCCCGGCGGTTGAGTCCGCTGGGCACATGAAGCACGGAGCGCTCTACAAGGTTTACCGGCGAGCCCGAAAGATCGCTGGACGGGAAGACCTTCGTTGGCACGACCTGCGCCATACAGGCGCCACCATGGCCGCCCAAGCCGGCGCCACCCTCGCTGAACTGATGAACCGGCTCGGACACTCCGATGTGACGGCGGCATTGATCTACCAACACGCCGCAGCAGGCCGCGACGCCGAAATCGCGCGCCGCCTCTCCGCCATGGCTGAAGCGCCCAACGCGGGCGTTTAGGCATCCAGCTTGACCGAATGTCCCCAACCTGGAACGTCGATTACACCTCAGCCGTTCCGCGGGTGTAGCGGCACCCCCGGACTGGAATCGCGCGGAGGGGGGGTGGATGACTACCGCGGGTCGAGGGCTACCCATCGGGCGCCCTCGCAGACCCGCTCGTCGACAACGGGACAACGAACGAGCTCACATCCCGCTAAGGATCTCCTGTTGCTTCGCGGCGTGCTGCTCAGGCGTGATGAGGCCCTGCTCAACCATCGCCTTCAGTCGACCCAACATGGCGACCGGATCGCTCGGAACAGGTGCGGCCGCCGCCGGAGTCACCGGCTGGGACAGTCTCTCCACGGTGCCACCGAGGGCACCAGCGCCCAATGCGATCCCTATCAACCCGGCATTCCCATCCGCACCGTTGGCGGCGGCCAGGAGAGAGCCAGCGATCGTCGTCTGGGTGTAGGAGTTGCCAACAGCGCCGCCCAGCAGCAAGCCCTGGTTGTACTTGTCGATGAGGTGACGAGACGCCTCGTCGTACTCGACCGCGCCCACCGCGGCGCCGACCACGACGAGTCCGAACCGTTCCAGCCAGGAGCCGTTGGAGCCCCCCTCGCTTGTCAGTGCCGCCGCAAGTTCCGTGCCATGCGCAGCGATGGACGCGATGTCAGTTGTACGGGACAGTGTTTGCAGGGCAGCCTGGAACCCGGTGATGAACTCCTGGTCCAGTTGGATCCTCGCAGCGTTGTTCGCGAACGAGTACGACTGGGCGTTGGCGGGCAGGAAGTTCCGGAAGAACCGGATTGGGTCGACGACTTGAACCGAGTATTGGCCGCGAGCTCTGAGGCGCAGCACCGGTGCCCTAGTGGAACCCGTTGGCACTAGCGAGAAGTCCTTGTAGGGCAGCGGGCTCGGGGTTCCGAAATGCAAGTTGCGAATCTCGCGCAGGTTCACGTAGTGGACGAGTTGTTGCTGTCCGGGCTGGCCACCGAACTTGAACCGCTCCCACGACTGCTCGATGACTGACCTGCGCAGCCCCGAACCGGTGAAGAGCGAGGGCTGTCCGTCATTTCGGAACACGAAGTAGCCAGGCTCGGTTGCCACGCTCACGATCGCGCCGCCGTCGGTGATGATCACTGCGGTGTTCTCGGGCACGGCGATGCGCGAACCGTCGGAAATGATGTTCGCCGAGGCCTTCCGGTTCGAGCCGCGGTCCCTGTTGCTGCGCTGAAAGACCCCCGGGGCGATCAACATCTGCTCATCGAACGTGGGGGCCGTGAAGAAGTCGACCCATTGGTCGGCGAGGGTCCCTCCGATAGCCCCGCGGGCTGCGTTTACCAATCCCATGGAATCCTGGCCTTAGTCGTAGGTTGAGAAGGTTGAGCCGAATGTCGTCGTGGGAGACGGGCTAGCGCCTCTCCAGCACCAGAGGCTCCCCACAGTAGGTGCACGGCCTTGTAATGCCCACGATGATCTCGGTATTGCCGCCGCAGCCGGAGCACGTGATAACTGTCTTGTGCGAGGTCTTCGGCACGTATTTCTTGCTTACGACTTGCTCGATGCTGTGGTCGAGATAAAAATCGCTAATCATGCCCGAGCCAATCATGGCCTCGATGTCTCCATAAACCTTGCGAGCACTCGAATTGGTGATATCGGCCAGCTTCTGAACCGGTATGGACTCGATCCCTGTGAGGATCGCCGAATACTTCTTCAGACTTCCCTGCAGGGTGATCAACCTAATTGCGACGGCCACACAGATTACAGCCACGGCGAATAACCCGACCCCTGTGACCAGATACGGCAGTCTTTCGCTAAGAGGGATTTCCGTCGTCTCCTGCCACCATAGCCAGCCCGAGGTCTCCGTGGACTTCGAGAATCCCATTACATTCAGCGCGCCGAAATCGGCCGCGAAGAACGCCGCGACGAGTAGACCTTTGGCGACCGGCTTCTGAAGCCTGACTGGGATTCGAGACAGGACCCCCCGCATGTCCTCGCCTCCTGCTCTTGCTCACACCGATGGTTGAGACCAGTTGGCGCCAGCATAGGGGTCATGAGACCTAGCTCGTGGGGAAAGCTTCGTTACAGCCGCGCCCCCCGACTCGCGCACCAGCGGTATCGGGGCCTGACCGCCGCCACCCGCTGCCGTTCTCGGCCACTCTGGCGGATTTCTCGTTCTAGACTCGTTCTCGAGCCCGCCGGTGATGAGGTTGATCCGGTCGCCGCCAACGCTGTGCTCCAAGGTCCTCCAAGCGAACGCCGACCAGCGCGACCTCAGCGTCGAAAACCTTCACCAGCGGGTTGACATTCAGGACATCCATGAGCTGCTTCGGAGCCGCAACGCTTGGGGTCGCCTTCAAAAGACGGGCGCGATCTTCTCCGGCCTGCGTGTGCTGATCCCGGTTCCGATCCTCGTTACCAAGAAGGGTGAGCTCCAGGTCGTGTCGGACGCCTCTTGGGGCCTACCTGCTGCGCAGCATCACACGCCAGATCTACGCTGAGGATGTGAAGCGCCTACTCACCACCAGCCCCGGCAGCGCGACGCCGGACCTGGTGGTCGCCTATGACCCCAACACTGGCAATAGCGAACTCGTGCTAATCACGCACGTCGTACCAACCATGGAAGTCGAGCCGGTCGTTGATTACGGCTACCGACGGTCCGGCGCAGCGTGCACCGACGAAGCGCGTCCTTTCAGCGACGAATAGCGCCATGCTTGGCAGCGAGGCGCTATAGCTTGGGCTTCTACGGCGCGGACGCCACGAACATGTTGGCGCCGACCACATGACACGAGGAGACCATGGACGATCTGCTGCGCGGCTTCGGCGCCTCTACCTTCAGCGAGTTCGAGCGCCCGCAAGGATTCAACCTTGTCGCGGGAGCAGCACTCGGACGGCTCAAGGGGCTCTGGGACGACATTGACGAGCGGGCGCGCGTATTGGAAAACTCCATTGCATCCGGTCTGGAGTCAGCTGAGGGCGTTGAGCACCTTCGGAGGGCACTGACCGAGTTCGAGCTCGCTGCTGCCGGCACTTGGAAATACTCCGGTCACGTCTCGGAAGATGAGTTCAGCCAAGGGTTGCGGGATTTCGCACTGCAGTCCTGGCTGGAGACGCGCCGCCATGTTGACTCGGGCCAACTTGTCTGGGCTGCGGGCAATGCCGTCGAGGAGTTCGTCCACCGAGCCTCGGACTACCTCAGCGAGAAAGAAGTGGCTGACGATCTGCGCGCCCAGGACCTATTGATAGCGGCAGCCCGAGCGTTCGTCCCCTTCGGCGATCCCGAAAGCGCGGACATCGCACTCAACTGGCTCGGAGTGGAACTGCGGACGCGCATGGTCCGGGATCTTGTCTACTTCGCCCACGAACTCTCTCTTGCAGGACGAGAAGACTTGGCCGCCAGCCTTCATGAGCCGGGCGAGGCAACGCCGAGATTCGGTTCGATCCCCGAGAACTTCGGAGACATTGTGCAGGCCGGGCTTGACCTGAACCTGAGCATGGCGCGGCGTGCCAAGCAGGTCTGGGACGGGCTTGAGCAAATCATGCTCACTCAGTCCGTGGGGATCAGCAGGGCGGTGGCCGCGTCGCCGGAGCTGGTGTGGCGAGCCATCATTGGCGAAGGCGACTCGCGGAACCTGCCCCAAATGACCGGCGACGGCGAGGTCGAGTTGGGCGGGGTTAACGAGGGCGCCGAGGTGGTCAGACACGGGCCCATTCGACTGTCCGGAAACGTGGTGGAAGCAAGACCAAACTCGCTGCTCGTTTGGGATTGGGCGCCCGCGAAAAGTCATGCGTACTCCTCGGTGGAGTTGCGACTCGAGCGAGTTGTTGCAGGCACTCGAGTTGTGATCGACGAATCTGGATGCCCGAGCGAAAGATTCTTCGATACGTCCATCCTCGATGTCGGCGTGAGCGACCCGCGTCGAAGGCCGTGGGGATCTGAGTACGGCCGACCGGACGACCGCAAAGTGTTCTGGCAAGCATGGCTATCGAACCTCGCCCAGCGCGCCGAGGCATCCACCTGAATGGCACCTGTGCCAGAGCTGCTTCTTCGGCAGCCGTGCGACGCAGCGCATTCCCGTCTCGGAGAGATCTACGCCCATCCCCTCTCGCGTCTTCAGGCTGGGAAGCCGAGATTGCCCGCAGGCTATCCGCGGTAGCGGAGGCTAACCCGTGAACCGTGGGTCATGAATGGACAGGGCCGTCACACCACCCTGACACTCCTAGCCGGTGATCACTCGGCGATCAAGAGAATGCATCGACTTCGGTGGGATGGGATCTGAATCCAACGGATTGCGCCCCTGATTCAGTCGTGGTTGACCACCGTCAGCTCTGCATCTCCTTCACGCGTGAGGCCATCGTCCCTAAACAGAGGTGGGGCCCGGCGCAAAGGAGCGCACCTCGTCGAGTGCCTCCCTAACGGCCGCTGCGACTGTCTCGATACGGATCGCAGCGCGATCGCCCGCCAGCGAAAGGGACACAGTGCGCGAGCCCTGGGCAGTGGCTACGCCGAGGTAGACGGTCCCGGCGCGCTGGCCAGTTTGTGGGTCGGGGTCAGGCCCCGCGACACCGGTCGTCGCGAGTCCAAGGTCGGCTGGTCGACCATCGTCTGCGCAGGCGTGACGCACGCCCTCGGCCATCTGCTGGGCAACGCCGGGGTCCACCGGGCCAGTCGCAGCGAGCAGGTCGGAATCCACGTGAAGCAGCGTGCGCTTGAGCGCGGTGTGGTACGACACGATGCCGCCGTTGAACACCAGTGATGCCCCAGGAACACTAACGAGTTCGCCGGCGAGAAGGCCACCGGTTAGGGATTCCGCCGTTGCGACCGTGAGCCCGCGATACTTCAACGCTTCGATGAGTTCGCTCGTCGGATCCTGGCTGGTGCTGTCCGATCGGTCGACCTCTCTAGGGGACTCCTCGGAGGGCCCACTGGCTTCTTCAGGTTTCGGCTCCTTGAGCACGTCTTCCACCCAAGCGGGGACGATTGTGGCCGCATGACCCAGCCGCACCTCGTCGAAGCCACCGCCTTGGGGTTGGTCTTCAACGTCGATGAGGAGCGTCCGTGCGCCATGCGCCTTTGCCCGCGCTGCCAGGCTAGTCGCGGGATGGCCCGTGCTGGACGTCCCGATAGCGACAAACACCTCGCAGCTGTCTACCGCTGCATATATCTCGGCCAAGTGATATTCATCTTCGCCGGACCAGACGATGTCAGGACGCATTCCGGTTTGGTGGCAGCCCGGGCATGGCGGGTTGCCTCCGAGGTCGATCTTCCAGATCCACCGCATGCCGCACGCTGTGCACAGTGCACTCTCCAGTTTGCCGTGCGTGTGGACGATCTCGAGGTTTCCGGCACGCTCATGGAGGTCGTCGACGTTCTGGGTCACGACCAGCACGTCGTCACCCAACTGCCACGCGATTTCGGCGAGCGCGTAGTGCGCAGCGTTGGGCTCGGAGGCCCGGGCGGCCCGGCGGCGCATGTCGTAGAACTCGTGAACGAGAGCCGGGCTGCTTGCAAAAGCCTCGGATGAGGCGACATCGTCCATGTTGTGGATCTTCCACTTTTCGTCGCGAGGTTGAAGAAAGGCCACCCCCGACCCAGTGGACATTCCGGGTCCGGTCAGGATCACGATGCGTGGGTCCATGTCTGGAGCCTTCCACCCGGCCGCGTCGCGCTCGGGTTGAGTGAGGAGCGTACGGGCAGAGGGTTGTGTCGTGCTCCGGTCAGGCTTCA
>Ga0366799_1041_pt2 | contig 23404 bp, 19 predicted proteins | sample BONcelN113001E13_FD_207028 | JGI IMG/M metagenome (GOLD analysis project Ga0366799, IMG submission 207028) | Enriched cells from coal bed in the Powder River Basin, Montana, United States - BONCAT cells N11 rep3 HSBNCT.N11.300.1.E13 ...
CAGAGGAATGATGGGGCCGTGCGCCGACAGGTTGTAGGCGGTCGAGCCGGCGGGCGTGGCCACCATGCAGCCGTCGCAGCTCAATTCCTCCAGCCGTACCTTGTCGTTGATGCTGACGCGCAGCTTGGCGGTCTGGCGCGTCTGACGCAGCAGGGAGACTTCGTTGATGGCCAGGCCGCTGTGGACCTCGCCGCTCTCGACCCAGGCGTCCATTTGCAGGGGATGGATGACGGTGCGGTCGGCCTCGGCCAGGCGCTCCAGCAGGTCGTCTTCCTCATAGTCGTTCATCAGGAAGCCGACCGAGCCCCGGTTCATGCCATAGACCGGCGTGCGGAGTTGCAGGTTGTTGTGCAGGGTCTCCAGCATGAAGCCGTCGCCGCCGAGGGCCACGATGACGTCGGCCTCGGCCACCGGAACCGAGCCGTAGCGTTCGGTCAGGCGTACGCGCGCCGCCTCGGCTTCGAGACGGTCGCTGGCGACAAAGGTCAGGGCAAGGGGGGCGGGCGTGTTCACGGCGCTAGGCAAGCGGAGCCGAGGGGCTGTGTCAAACGGAAGCGGCGTCGATATCGGCCATCAGCAGCCGAAACTCATAGGCGGCCTGATCCGCTGAGCGCTCGGCCAGACGCCAGGCGGAGCTGTCAGGGTCCCGCGGGAAGCCTTTGTTAAGCTTGCGGATTTCCGTCAGCAGGGCCGGGAAGGCCGCGCGGTCCAGCCCGACGGCGATGCAGGCCAGGAAGAGAGGACGGGCCGTATCGCCGCCCAGGGCGCGATAGATCTGTGAGACCTCGAACCGGCCCAGAACCGCCAGGCCGTGAGCGAAGACGCCCAGCTTTTCCTCACGCAGGGCGCGGATCAGGTAGGCCGGGCGTAACTGACCCGCCACGTGCAGCTTGGCCACCAGTCGCGCGTCGATATCGTCGGCGGTCGGCGGCGGGACGGCGCCCCATTCGGCGGCGGTGCGGCCGGTGGTCTGGGCCGCGCTCTGGACGGCTTGCGCCAGACGGGCGGGGTCGATGGTGAAGCGGTCGCTGATGGCCTGGCGCAGGGCCTCGCCGACCCACTGATACAGGCGCAGCGCCAGATCTTCGTCCAGCGACGGGTGACGGGTCAGCGGCGCGCGCAGGGCGGCCAGTTGACGCGACCGATCGACCAGGTCGGCGAAGGCGGCGGGCTCGATCCGTGCGCTGCGGTTGGTGGCCAGGGCGGTCATCACCGCCGGATCGCCGCCGGCGATGATGGCCTGGGCCACGACGGCGCCGAGGTCTGGGCGCAGGGCGATCTGAATCTGATGTTCGATCGAACAGTCGGTCAGCAGTTGCAGCAGGTCGTCGTCCAGCAACAGAGGGCTTGCCGCGATCACGGGGCGGGCGATCTGGATCTCGTCGGCGGCCAGCATCCGCACCAGGGCGACGGGCGCCCATTCCACCTTGGCCAGCCGCTGGGCCAGGACCTGGCGGATTTCGCGTTCGGCGCTGCGGGTCAGGGCGACGAAGATATCGGCCAGGGCTTCGGGGGCGCCGCCATGGTCGGCGGCGGATTCGTACAGGCCCGCCACCCCCATCAGCAGGCGATGCTGATCGTCGGGGGAGCGTGTCTTGGCCAGATCCAGCAACTGATTCAGGCCGGCTAGCGGCACGGCCTGCGAAGGTTTTTCGGGGTCTAGCGGAACGACTGTGGACACTGGCGGCTCCGCTTATCGAAAGACGGCCGCCCTGGCCGCGCGGCATACTCATCCTGATGACGTGAAAACAGGGTTAACGAAAACCTTCTGCACTGAACCTCGGTCGCTTGACGGCGCGACGGCGCGGGGCGAGGTTCAACCGAACAAGGATAAGGGAGGGCGTCATGGCGGACGGATCGGCGGCGTCGCTGAAGTCGCTGGTGTCAGAGGCTGAGTGGCAGGCGCGGGTCGAACTGGCCGCCCTGTATCGGCTGGTGGCTTTGCACGGCTGGGACGACATGATCTTCACTCACGTCTCGGCCCGCGTGCCGGGGCCGGAGCATCACTTCCTGATCAACCCTTACGGCTGGTATTTCGACGAGATCACGGCCTCGTCGCTGGTGAAGGTCGATCTGGACGGCAACATCGTTCAGGACACGACCAGCTTCATCAATCCCGCCGGTTTCACCATCCACTCGGCGGTCCACGCCGCGCGCGAGGACGCCAAGTTCGTCATCCACCTGCACACGGTGAATGGGGTGGGGGTGGCGGCGCAGAAGGACGGCCTGCTGCCGATCAGCCAGAACGCCTGCCTGTTGCAACATCAGGTCGCCTATCACGGCTATGAAGGGCTGGCGCTGAACCACGACGAGCGCGAGCGGCTGGTGGCCGACCTGGGCGACAAGCCGCTGATGCTGCTGCGCAACCACGGTACGCTGGCGGTTGGCGAGACGGCGGCCCAGGCCTGGGTGGGCATCTTCTTTCTGGAGCGAGCCTGCGCCCAGCAGGTCGCGGCCCTGTCGGGCGGACGCGAGCAGGTGCTGATCGCGCCGGACGCGGCCCAGGCCGAGACGAAGGATCAGGGACGAGGGATCGGCTTTATCTCGGCCCTGGCCTGGCCGGGCGCCCTGCGTCAGCTGGAGCGAAAATCTCCGGGCTACGACGTGTGAGAGCGGTCGGGGGGCTGCTGATCGGTTTGGGGGCTCTGGCGGTCGCATCTGAGGCCGGGGCCGGCGCGTGGAACCTGCGCAAGGGGCAGGGGCAGGCGATTGTGAAATACGAGGACATGCGGGCTGACCAGCAGTTCGGCCCCGGCGGTCGGACGGACCTGCCGGCGGAACGCGTGGACCGTGCGGCGTCGCTGTTTGTCGAGTACGGCGTGAGCGACCGGCTGACCCTGCAGTTCAAGGGAGATTGGCAGTCGGGGCGCGACGACTATGCCGACTACGAGGGGCGCGGGCCGCTCGAAATCGGCGCGCGGTGGCAGGCGTATCGGGACGAAGCGAATGTCGTGGCGGTCTATGCGGGCTATGCCCAGGGCGGGGCGGGGCGCAACGCGGGCTACGCCCAGCCGGGGGCCGGCGACAGCGACTGGGAGGCGCGGCTGCTGGCCGGACGTGCGATCGACGGCTCGGGCGCGAAATGGATGCCGCAACGCAGTTTCGTCGAGGCGCAGGTCGCGCGGCGCTGGCGTCAGGGCCTGCCGGACGAGGTGCGACTGGACGTCACAGCGGGGGCGCACGTCAGCGAGAACTGGATGGTGATGGCGCAAGGGTTCGGCGGAGCGGTGGACGGGGACGGCGCGCGCTGGCTGTCAGTCGAGCTGTCTGCGGTGCGGAATTTCGGTCCCTGGAGCCTTCAGGCGGGCTGGCGTCAGGCGGTCGCTGGTCGAGAAACGCCCGTGGCCGGCGGGCCCGTCGTCGGCGTCTGGCGCCGTTTTTAGCGCGGATTTCCGCGACGGAAACCGAACGCGCCAACGTTACAGGAACTTTATTTGCGTAACGACCGCGACCCGTTAAGCGGGACCGCTTGTCGTCGGGGAGACTGCGTCGCGTGTTCAAACGCCATTTTTTCATCATCGCTGCGGCCTGTCTGGTTGGACTCATGGTCCTGGCGGCGGTTCTGAAGATCACGCTCGCTGACGACAGCAAGGGCGGCGCAGGCGGTCCCGGTCGGGGCGGCCCCGGCGGCGGTCCGGGCGGCGGACGTGGTCAGGTGGTGGCTGAGGCGGTCGTGATCCCGCGCGAGTTCGCCGATCAGATCCGGGTCCTGGGCGTGGCGCGCAGCCGCAAGTCAGTCAACATCACCTCCAACACGACCCAACTGATCACGCGGGTCATGTTCACGGACGGTCAGCGGGTTGCGGCGGGGACGCCCCTGGTCGAGCTTCAGGCGCGTGAAGAGGACGCTGACCTGATCCAGGCGCAGGCCCAGCTGACGCAGGCGCAGCGCGAATATGATCGCTACAAGATTCTGGCCGAACGCGGCGTCGCGCCGCGCGTGACCGCCGAGACCGCCGAGACGGCCTTGCAGTCGGCCCGCGCCGCCGTGGCTGCTGCGGAAGCCCGTCGCGGCGACCGGGTCATTCGGGCGCCTTTCGCAGGGGTTCTGGGTCTGACCACGGTGACGCCGGGCACGCTGATCTCGCCGGGGTCGGTCATCACCACCCTGGACGACACCAGCGCCATTCGCGTCGATTTCCCCATGCCGGAACGTTACCTGGGCGTGCTGCAGGTCGGCACGCCTCTGGTCGCCTCCGCTGACGCCTATGCGGGCGAGAGCTTCTCGGGCCGCATCGCCCTGCTGGACACACGGATCAACGAGCAGACCCGCGCCGTTATCGCACGCGCTGAGTTCGCCAATCCGGGCGGTCGCATCCGTCCCGGCATGATGATGCGCGTCGCCGTGCAGCAGGGCCGGCGTCAGAGCCTGGCGGTGCCTGAGGCCGCCGTTCAGTATGAAGGCCAGGGCGCCTTCGTCTATCGCATCGCACGCGGCGAAAACGGCACGACCGCCCAGCGCGTTGAAATCCAAGCCGGCGCCGTCGAGGGCGGCTATGTTGAGATCCTGTCGGGGCTGGACAGCAATGATCGCGTCGTGGCCTCGGGCCTGAACCGCATTCAGCCGGGCGCGCCCGTCCGCGTCGGCGCCGCCAGCGACAAGAACGGTCAGAAGGCCGGAACGACGACCGCCGAGGCGGCCCGCAAATGATGCTGTCTGATCTTTCGGTTCGGCGCCCCGTCTTTGCGGCGGTGGCGGCCATCGTCCTGTGCGTCATCGGGCTGGCGGCCTTCTTCTTCCTGCCGGTTCGGGAACTGCCGGACGTCGATCCGCCTGTGGTCTCGGTCAGCACCAGCTACGCCGGGGCCTCCGCCGAGGTCATCGAGAGCCGGATCACTGAGCCGATCGAGCAGCAGATCGCCGGCATCCAGGGCGTCGAGCGCATCAACTCGTCCAGCCGCGACGGCCGTTCCAATGTGAACATCGAGTTCTCGTTGGACCGCAACATCGACGACGCCGCCAACGACGTGCGCGACCGCATCTCGCGCGTGGTCGGGCGTCTGCCGGATCAGGCGGACCCGCCGGAAGTGGCCAAGGCCGATTCCGACAGCCAGCCGATCATGGTCATGTTCCTGCGCTCCACGACGATGAACCGTCTGGAGCTGACCGACTACGCCGACCGCTATCTGGTGGACCGCTTCGCCACCGTGCCGGGCGTGGCCCAGGTGCAGATCTATGGCGAGCAGCGCTACGCCATGCGCATCTGGCTGGACGCCGCCGCCATGGCCGCGCGCGGCCTGACGGTCAGCGACGTCGAAACCGCCCTGACCAATCAGAACGTCGAGCTGCCGGCCGGCTCGCTGGAATCGACGCAGAAGGACTACACCGTCCGCGTCGCCCGCACCTATGCGCGGCCCGCCGACTTCGCCCAATTGCCGATTGGCACGCGGGGTTCGGCCTCGACTGCCACGGGGGCCCAGGCGTCCGGCACGCTGGCCGGGGCGACGACCGCCATGACCAACGGCGTCACCGGCGCCCTGTTGGGCAACGCCGCCTATGTCACGCGTCTGGGCGACATCGCCCGTGTCGAGGAAGCGCCGTCCGAGGCGCGTCGAATGTTCCGCGGCAATGGTCTGGATCAGATCGGCCTGGCCGTCACGCGTCAGGCCCAGTCGAACGACCTGGCCATTTCCGACGGCGTGCGCGCCCTGATGGCGCAGGTGCAGCCGACCCTGCCGCCCGGCACGACGCTGGAGATCGGCTCGGACAACTCGGTCTTCACCTCTCACGCCATCGACGAAGTCTGGATCACCATCGGCATTTCGATGGCGCTGGTGGCCCTGGTCAACTTCATCTTCCTGGGCAGTCTGCGGGCGGCGATCATCCCGTCGGTGGTGGCGCCCATCTGCCTGCTGGCGACCTTCATCGTTCTGGCGCCGCTCGGTTTCTCGCTGAACCTTCTGACCCTGCTGGCCTTGGTGCTGGCTATCGGGCTGGTGGTCGATGACGCCATCGTCGTGGTCGAGAACATTCAGCGCCGCCTGGACCTGGGCGAGCCGCCGCTGGTCGCGGCCGAGCGCGGGGCGCGTCAGGTCTTCTTCGCCGTCGTGGCGACGACCGTGGTGCTGCTGTCGGTGTTTGCACCGCTGCTGTTCCTGCCAGGCTATGTGGGGCGTCTGTTCGTCGAACTGGCGGCGGCCATCGCCGCAGCCGTGGCCTTCTCGGCCTTCCTGGCGCTGAGCCTGTCGCCCATGCTGGCGTCCAAGATCCTGAAGCCCGCTCACACCGGCGGCTGGCTGGCGCGTCGCGTCGACCGGGCCATGGACGCGTTGAAGGCCTCTTACGCCAACTCGTTGAACGCCCTGCTGGGGCGTCGTGCTGCCGTGGGCGGCGTTGTCGGGCTGATCGTTCTGGTGGCGGCGGGGGCCGGGGGCATCTTCCTGACCCTGCCCAATGAACTGGTGCCGCCCGAGGACCGGGGCCGCGTCGGCATCCGCGTGCAGGGGCCGGAAGGCGCGGGCTATGACTACACCCGCAAGATCATGCTGGGGCTGGAGCCGATCCTGGCCGAGTACAAGGAAAACGGCGAGGTCGATTCCTATCTGGTTTCGGCGCCCGGGTTCGGCGGCGGCAGCTACAACTCCGGCAACGCCAGCCTGACGCTGAAGGACTGGTCCGAGCGCAAGCGTTCGGCCGATGAAATCGCGCAGGAGCTGAACGGCAAGCTGCGCGGTCAGACTGACGCCCAGGTCAACGCCTCGACTCCCGGCGCCTTCCAGCGCGGCGGCGGCAACTCGAACTCGATCGAGATGATCGTCACGGGCTCCGAATATGGTCCGATCTATGACTGGCTGCAGCCTATCCTGGCGGCGGCGCAGGAGAACCCCGGCTTCTCGCGTCCGCGCCTGAACTATGAGCCGAACGCGCCGCGCCTGCTGGTCGATGTCGATCCGCAGAAGGCGGCGGCTCTGGGCGTGTCGTCGCAGCAGATCGGCCGGACCCTGGAGACCATGTTCGGGTCGCGTCGCGCCACCACCTACATCAAGGGCGGTCAGGAATACGACGTCATCCTGCAGACCGAGCGCGACAACCGTCGCGAGGTCGCCGACCTTGAGGCCCTCTATGTCTCGACCGGGGCCGGGCAGCTGGTGCCGCTGTCGGCGGTGGTCACGACCCAGACCTCGGGCGATACGCCTGATCGTCGTCGTCTGGATCGCCAGCGGGCCATCTCGCTGCAGGCCGACCTCAATCCCGGCATGACCATCGACGACGCCATCACCTTCCTGAACGCAGAGGTCGCCAAGCAGCCGCAAGGTCTGGCGACGATCCGCTGGGGCGGGGCGGCGCGCGATCAGCAGGAGGCGGGCAGCGCCGTGGGCTGGGCCTTCGCTCTGGCCCTGCTGCTGGTCTTCCTGGTGCTGGCGGCCCAGTTCGAGAGCTGGATTACGCCTGCGGTCATCATGCTGACGGTGCCGCTGGCGGCGGCGGGCGGGTTGTTCGGCCTGTTGATGGCGGGCTCCAGCCTGAACATCTACAGCCAGATCGGCCTGATCATCCTGATCGGGGTCGCAGCCAAGAACGGCATCCTGATCGTCGAGTTCGCCAACCAGTTGCGCGATCAGGGCCGGTCGATCCGTGAAGCCATCATCGAGTCTGCGGCGCTGCGTCTGCGTCCGATCATCATGACCTCGATCGCCACCGCCTTCGGCGCCCTGCCGCTGGTGCTGTGGCAAGGCGCGGGCGCGGGCAGCCGTCAGACCATTGGCGTGGTCATCTTCTCCGGCGCCATGTTCGCCACCATGCTGACCCTGTTCGTGGTGCCGGTCATCTATGGCGTGCTGGCGCGCTTCACCCGCTCGCCGGAATATACCGCGCGCAAGATCGAGGAATGGGAGGCCCAGGAGATCGCCGAGGGCAAGACCCCGGACATGAGTCCGGGGTAAGGCGCTTAAGGCAAAAGATCAGGAAGCGGGGGCCGTCGCGACAGCGGCGGCCTTCGCCGTTTCGGGGGCATAGCCCGTCTCCACCTTCAGGAAGGCGATGACGTCGCGGCGGTCCGTGGCGTCGCGCAGGCCGGCGAAGGTCATCTTGTTGCCGGGCAGGAAGGTCTTGGGGTTCTCCAACCAGTGATCCAGCTTTTCGGCGTCCCAGGTGAAGCCCGCCGTGCGCAGGGCGTGCGAGTAGCTGTACTTGTCCAGAGCTCCGGCTTGCCGCCCGAAGACGCCGTAGAGGTTCGGGCCCGCCATGTTCGGTCCGCCCGGCGTGATGGTGTGGCAGGAGCGGCAGCGGGCGAAGGCGCGACGGCCGTTCTCCAGGTCGCCGGCGTTGTAGGGGGCGGGCAGGGCGGCCAGCACGGCGACCTTTTCAGCCTCGGTCAAGGCGGGCGGCGGCGGGGCCTTGGGCGTCGCATCGGCGGCGGGCGCTGAGTTGTCGCCGCAGGCGGCGAGCATCAGCGAGGCGGTCAGGACGGAGGAAAGGATCAGGGTGGTGCGCATGCCGGACTCCATAGGCCAGACGCCCTTGATAGCCGATGGGCGTTTAGTCGCAACGGCGCCGGTTATCGTTACTGGACGCGAACCGTTCGCAGCTGATAATCACTGTCAACTTAAGTGAACGGCGCCGGGCGCCGTCGTAATGAGCGCCATGACCGACACCATCAAACTCAGCCAGGCCCGTCGCGGCGACCGCGGCGTCATCGTTCAGGTCGGCACGCACTGCCACCATCAGGATCACGAGATCGAGCTGGAGCGTCGCCTGCTGGAGCTGGGCTTTGTCGAGGGCGCGCACGTCGAGCTGCTGCACGAAGGCCTGTTCGGTCGCGACCCCATCGCCATCAAGGTCGACGATATGCGGGTAGCCCTGCGTCGGCATGAGGCGGCCAGTCTGACCATTCGTCTTGATGAGGGAGGCCTCTGATGGACATGGCCGTTCGCACCGCCCGTATCGCCCTGGTCGGCAATCCCAACAGCGGCAAGACCGCTCTGTTCAACGCCCTGACCGGCGCCCATCAGAAAGTCGCCAACTACGCCGGCGTGACCGTCGAGCGTAAGGAAGGCCGCATCCACGCCGCCGACGGCCGCACCCTGTCGGTGCTGGACCTGCCCGGCACCTATTCCCTGCGCGCGCGCAGCCTGGACGAGGAAGTCACTCGCGACGCCGTTCTGGGCGCTCTGCCGGGCGAGACGCCGCCGGACGTGGTGGTCTGCGTCGCCGACGCCACCAACCTGCGGCTGGTCCTGCGTCTGGCGCTGGAGCTGAAGCAGGTCGGGCGGCCGATGGTGCTGGCGCTGAACATGTACGACATCGCCCAGCGCCAGGGTCTGCGTATCGACCTCGAGAAGCTGTCGGCCGAGATCGGCGCGCCGGTGGTCACGACCGTGGCGACGCGCAAGCGCGGCATCGCCGAACTGGTCGCCGCCGCGCAAGGACAGGCCGATTTGGCCGTGGGCGAGACCCACAGCGAATGGCATGCGCCGTCCGCCACAGAAATCCGCGCCGCCCACCGCGAGGCCGAGCGCATCATGAAGGCCTGCGTTCGCGCGCCAGAGCGGCCGGACACCCTGACCGGCAAGATTGACAGCGTCCTGCTGCACCCGGTGGCGGGTCTGGCGATCCTGCTGGGCATCTTGTTCGTCATGTTCCAGGCGGTCTTCACCTGGGCCACGCCCGCGATGGACGGCATCGAGGCCCTGTTCGCCCTGGTCGGCGGCTGGGTCGCGGCGGTCGTGCCCGACGGCCTGCTGCAAAGCCTGATCGTCGACGGCCTGATCGGCGGGGTGGGCAGCGTCCTGGTCTTCCTGCCGCAGATTATGATCATCTTCCTGTTCATCATCGTGCTGGAAGACTTCGGCTACATGGCCCGTGCGGCCTTCCTGATGGACAAGATCATGGGCGGGGCAGGGCTGCATGGCCGCGCCTTCATTCCCCTGCTGTCCAGCTTCGCCTGCGCTATTCCCGGCATCATGGCGACGCGGGTTATCGAGGCGAAACGCGACCGCCTGACCACCATCCTGATCGCGCCGCTGATGACCTGTTCGGCGCGGATTCCCGTCTATGTCCTGATCATCGCCGCCTTCATTCCGAACGAGACGGTCTGGGGCTTCGTCAGCCTGCAAGGTCTGGTCATGTTCGGCCTCTACGCCGCCGGCATTATCAGCGCGCTTCTGGTGTCGGTGGTCATCCGCAAGGTCTTCTGGCGTGGCGCGGTCGAGCCCTTCATGATGGAGCTGCCCGCCTACAAGATCCCCGACATCAAGAGCGTGCTGTTCAATCTGTGGCTGCGCGCCAAGATCTTCATGCGTCGCGCGGGCAAGATCATCCTGCCCTTGATGATCATTGTCTGGGCGCTGTCGACCTTCCCCTATCCGCCGGAAGGCGCGACGGGACCGGCCATCGACTATTCCTTCGCCGGCATGATCGGCAAGACGCTGGAGCCCATCTTCGCCCCCATCGGCTTCAGCTGGCAGATGGTCGTGGCCCTGGTGCCCGGCATGGCGGCGCGCGAAGTCGCCGTGGCGGTTCTGGGGACGGTCTATGCCGTCGCTGGCGCTGAAGAGAACGTCGGCGCCCTGGCCTCGGTGCTGTCGGCGGACTGGTCGCTGGCCACGGGTCTGGCCTTCCTGGCCTGGTACGTTTTCGCGCCGCAGTGCCTGCCGACCATCGGCGTCGTGCGCCGCGAAACGGGCTCGATGAAGTGGACCCTGATCATGGTGGGCTACATGTTCGGCCTGGCCTACCTGGGCGCCTTCATCGTCTATCACACGGCGGTGGCGCTCGGCGGGGGTTAGGCATCTTGGCGGCCTAACGCGCTTCGCGCTGCTTGAGGCGATAAGGCCGCGTCGGGTCGAGAAGGCGGAGCCTTCTGACCGCGGCCCACCAGGAATGAAGCTGACGCCTTTTTTGAGGCGTCAGCGTCCCGTCGTCAGCTTGACCACGATATGGGCCGTCGTGTCGACGATGGCCTCGGCGGTGTCGGCGCGACGCATCAGGGCGAATCCGGCGGCGACGGATTCCACCAGATTGGCGGTCTCGTAGGAGGTCAGGCGCGGGCTCAGGCCCTGGGGGTGCATGCCGTTGGCCTTGGCCTGGGCGATGCGGCGTTCCAGCGCCAGGTGCAGTCGGCGCATCCGCTTGATGCGGCTTTCGGCGAATTCGGGCTCGCCCTTGTCCGCCAGCATATGCTCGACCCGCAGCACCGGCCCGTGGTCGCCCCACAGGGCCAGCACTTCCAGCACATAGGCGCGCACGGCCTCGAAGGCGCGGTCGCCGGTCCAGTCGGCGTGAATATGCTTGGCCAGGCGCTGGAAGTCCTCGCCGGCCTCTTCGCAGAGGATCAGCAGGCCTTCTTCGACGGACTTGAAGTAGGTGTAGAAGGTCGGGGCCGAAACGTTCGCCGCCAGGGCCACGTCAGCGGCGCGGATTTCGCCTAGATGCCTGTGGTTCAGAAGGCCGCGCAACGCGTCAAGGATGGCGCGACGGGTTCGCGCCCCGCGCGCCCCGATCTTGTGGCCCAGCTTGTTGGTCGTCTCGGTCATGGAAGGAGGCGGCCGAAGAGGATGGTGCCGGCTGCAGGAATCGAACCCGCGACATCCAGTTTACAAAAACGAAATACCGACGTTTTCAGGAGTTTTCAGAATAGCCTTGCCTCCAGAAGAAAGCCAGTGGTGACGGGCATTTAGTCGCTTCACCTCGTGTCATGAGGTGTCATACTGTTCTTCTGATTTGTGCCCCCGGTGTGCCCCCGAGGACCACTTTGTGCCCCCGGCGTGCCCCCAGATTGGCGGGAGATCGACAGGTGTCGAAGCAGGTTTTAACGGACAGGGCCGTTGCTGCGGCGAAGGCGGACAGCGGTCGGCTGGAGCTTTGGGACCTACGCTCGCCCGGCCTTTGCCTCCGAGTGACAGATCGGGGCGTGAAAACCTGGATATATCGCTATCGGGCGCCAGACGGGCGTCAACCGCGGTTCACGATCGGCAAGTTTCCGAGCATCGGTCTCAAGGATGCGCGGGTGCGTGCAGCGGAGTTGGAGCGAGATGTCGCGCTTGGCGGTGATCCAGCAATGGAGCGTCGGACGGCGCGAATCGAGATCAAGGAAGCGCCCAAGACCTTCGATGATCTGGCTGACGCCTACTTCGACGCGTGCGCAGCGGGCGAATGGAAACCGAAGGGCAAGCGCAAAAGAGCCGCTGTGCTGGAAGGGGAGCGGCAGCGGGTTCAGCTGCATGTTCGACCCGTTCTTGGCTCGCTGCCCTTTGCGGAAATCACACGTCCGCAAGTGAAGGCTTTGCTGCGCGGCATGCAGGCCAAGAGCATCGGCGCGCAGACCAACCTTACCCAGGCCATTATCCGCCAGATCTACAACTTCGCCATCAGCGACGATCTGGTGCAGGTGAACCCTGCTACGGGATTCTCGCCTTTTGCGGATCGCCTGCCTCGTTCGCGCATCTGGTCGGACAGCGAAATGCGGAGCCTGTGGGGCGCGCTCGACGATCCGAGCAGTTTGGTTGATCTGAACGGCAAACCCATCCGCGTCGGGGAGGGAATGCGGATCGGGATTAAGCTGCTTCTTCTCCTTGGGCAGAGGCGCGGCGAGATTATCGGCATGGAGCGCCGCGAACTCGACCTCGAGGCCCGGACCTGGCTGATCGATGCTGCGAGGACGAAAGGAGGCCGGCCCCACATGGTGCCCTTGCCGCCGGCTGCCGTGCCCCTGATCCGTCGCGCCATGGTCCTTTCCGATTTCGGTAGGGACAAGCCGTCGGCGTTCGTCTTCTCGGCGTCATCACATCCGGAGCGCAGCAGATGCGGCATGGCGATTAACGTGGCGAGGTAAAGTGGCCCTCAGCCTCAAGCTGCACCCTGTTCCGCACGTGACCAGCATGGTGGTCCCGATCGTCTTTCTGGTCCTGGCGCGGGTTGTGACGTCCATCGCCTGCGGCCTGGCATTGGCGTCCCTGTCGTAGGCTGAAGCCTTTAGCGGCTTCCTCCAGGAGTATCTTCTTTGTAGATCCAAGGAGGACTGCCACACGGCGCTGGTGGGGCAGGCGTCAGGCGCCGTCCTCGCCTTCCTGCTCACGCAGTTCTGAAAGCAATCGTTCCCACTTCACGTCGCATTCGGTCTCCGCCTGTTCAAGCCAGAGGGCGATAGCGGCTTGGCGGCGGACGATGTCTTTCATCTGGCCATCCAAGTCGTCGTCAGCCGCTTCGCCGATGGCGAAGAGGGCCATCATATCCCTGATGGCCTGCAACCGACCGACGAGCGTCCCTAGGCGGAAGCTCGGATCGTTGAGGATGCTGCTTTCCTCTTCCATAACATCACCCTGACGAACCTTGGTTAGATGAGCACTTAACTAGGTTAAAATGCGCCCGCTTGGCACGTGGCTTGTCTCGGGTCAGTTCCTCTCCTCAAAATCCATGGATGAGAAGAGCGGCTCAGCTTCGATCACGGTGGGGCGTAGCCGGCTAGGTGATTTTGCAACGTAATCAGCATGCTGACCGTGAGGGTTGTCGATTGCTGCAAGTGGTGAAGCACTCCAGCCATGCGAGAAAATAGCAATATTGACTAGGCAACTATGACCACGCGCTTGAGGGATGCCCGTGGCCGATGGCGAGTTCATTATGGCCTCAATGTGGTGACAGCCGCATTGTCCGGTTCATCGAGGGATGTGACCGATTTTCTCAAGCACAATCAATCGGAGGTTATTATGCGTAACTTTGTAATGGTGGCGGCCGCCGCCGCAGCTTTGCTCGCTATTCCTGCCGTATCTAGCGCACAGACGAACGTGACTGTGACCACCAGCGTCAGTGACTTCTGCGGCATTGGCCTGGCCAATGTGGCTGGCGGCAATGCTGCCGTCGCCAATGGCGTTCGGCAGAAAGTCACCACCCTGCGGATGTCCTGCAACTCAGCCACGGGCGCCAAGCTGACCTCCAGCGCCCAGAATGGCGACTTCAAGTCTCCGGCCGGCGTGCTGATCAACTATGACTGGGATCTGGTCGTTCAGGGCGTGCCGGCTCTCGGCTTCGCCGCCGTCGACACCTGGCCCGGCAGCCCCGCGATCGTCACCAACTCGGGCGGCTACAGCCAGGCCCTGGCTGACGGCATCTTCGCCGATCTGTTCCTGAACCTCTGCTACAACGTCCCAGGCGGCCCTGGCGCGGGCGGAACTCAAGGCGACCCGACCAACCCTGGCTCTTCGGGTTGCGCGGCTGCGCCCTCCGGCCCCGGTGCGGCTTCTGCGCCCGCCGGCACCTATACGGAAGTCTTTACCTTCGCGTTGAACCCGGCCTGACCGGAAAGGGAAGCGGGGAGCCGATGGAGCGGCTCCCCGTTTTTCTGCGCTTTAACCTGCATGGGAGGATGCAGTCATGAGATTGCAAACAGTCGCGGCAGCCGTCGCTGCCCTAGTCCTGAGTCTCGGGTCGACCGGCGACAGTCGCGCCATGGACGTGTCGCCTATGGTGGCCAAGATCACGCCGTCCGGCAGCGGATCGAGCTATCGGTTAACGGTGCGAAATGACAGCGCCGCCGCAGCGACGGTCGAGATTGAAGTCTATCGGATGCAGGTCGATGAGACCGGTGCTCGCAGTCTGACGCCCGAAGATAACGACATAGTCGTTTTCCCCGTCCAGTCGGTGATCCCGCCGAACCGCGAGCAGGTTGTCCAGGTCCGCTATCTTGGCGACGCCAGCAGTGAAGGCCGGATGTATCTGGTTCGTGCGGCGCAGTTGCCGATCAACATGCAGACGACGACCGAGAGCGGTGGAGCCGGAGCCGACATCAAGGTCGCGTTCACCATCAACACCTATGTCTTTGTCGCACCCGCGAATGCGCGAGCGGCGGTTGAAGTGACGTCGGTGTCGCGGGAAGCCAACGGCGATGTGCTCTTGTCGGCTCACAACACGGGCGCAGGTTTCGCTCATCTTCGAGAAGCCCGGTTCACGCTGACAACGTCCGACGGCAAGGTGCATGAAGTTCCGGCGGCGGATGTCGACGTCGGAGAGGTCAGCGTGATCGCCGGCGGCGCCACGCGCAGGATTCGTATCCCTGCGGCGTTAGCGGCAGGGGCAAACGGCGACGTCACTGCGTCGATCGCCCTCCTGTGAAATGGCCGCTGGACGCACGACCTGGCGGCGCCTCGGCGTTGCGGCATGCTTGGGGGGCAGTGTGGCCTCGCCCTGTCGAGCCGAGGCGTCACGCGCCTCGGACGAGGTGGTGCGAACGGCGCGCGACTATTCCGTCGAGGCGTTCGGATCTCCGACCGCAGTGATGGTTCCTATTGAACGGGACGCCTCCAACGTCCCGTTCGCCGCCGGCGCCGCGCCGGTCAATCCCCCCATGACCGGCGCGGCGACCGGCGGACCCCAGGACGAGGCCCCCAGCGCTCGTCCGACGCCGGTATTGACGCCGATCCAGGGTCCATTGACGCTCGATGGGCTATATCTCGGCGACATCAGCGGCGAAGTGGACATGCAGGGCGAGGGCGTCATCGACGCTGTCGCCCTGATGGACCTGGTGGGCTCCAAGGTCTCTCCGGGCGTGCGAGATCGATTGAAGGCGGTCGTCGCCTCGCAGCAACGCGTCAGCATGGCGGATCTGAGAGGAGAGGGGTTTTCGATTTCTTTCGATCCTCTGTCGCTGACTTTTGTCGCGGAACTGGCTGTTGATGCCCGCGCGCGTCGCGATGTCAGTTTCGCCCGTAATGAGGTGGTCGATCCAACGGCCTTCGATCAGCCCGCTCATTTTGCAGCGGGCGCCAATATCAGCATGGCCCAGTTGTATTCCCATGATGAGGGGCGCTTCGCGCCTCTGGCCGGCGGTATCGATATGTTCGCCAATATTGGCGGGTTCGATGGGGTCACCCTGACGGGGGGCGTCGACTACGACGGCAGCAGTCAGGATCAACGCTGGCGTCGCCGCGAGATACGGCTCTCCAAAGATCTGTTTCAGTCCGCCGTTCGCCTGACAGCGGGTGAGTTTGCGCCGCCGGTTGAGAGTTTTCAGGGATCTCGCCGTTTTCTGGGTCTGTCGGCTGCACGCGCCTATTCGACCATACGCCCGTTCCAGAATGTGCGACCGGCTGGCCGTCGACAGTTCATTCTGGATCGGCCTGCTCTGGTCGTGGTCGAGGTCAACGGCGTTGTCGTGGAACGTATCCGACTTGAGGCAGGTCCTTACTCGTTGTCCGACTTTCCCTTTGGTCAGGGCGCCAACACCGTTCGGCTGCTGGTCGAAGAGGATAGCGGCCAGCGCGAGATCGCGGTCTTCGATCTTTTTGGCGGGGCGGGGCTGCTGGATCCGGGCGTGATGGATTTCGGCGTATCGGCTGGCGTCCTGGAGGAGGGCGGCCAGTTGGAATACGGATCGACCCTCGCGGCGTCCGGCTTTGTCCGCAAGGGGATCACCGACGCGCTTACGCTCGGGGCCAACGCCCAGTGGGCTGACGGCCGGGGTCAGATAGGGGGGCTTGCAACGTGGGGAAGCCGCCTGGGGCTGGTGCAGGCCAGCGCCGCCGTCAGCCACAATGGCGATACGGGCGCGCAAGGCTATATTGTTTCGCTAGACTATATGCGCGAGGCGACACTGGCGCGCGAGGTCGAGCTGCGGGTTGTCGCCTCTGCGCAGGCGACCAGCAAATTCTTCCAGACGGCCTTCGAGAACTCAGCCTTCAATCGCGAGCAGTGGCGGGCCGCCGGGCAGGCCCTCGTCCGCTACAAGGCCTATTCTCTCAGTCTTGGCGCCGCCTTCGTGAAGGGGCGTGATCAAGAGGATCGGACCGATTTCAGTGTGTCGATTGGTCGGACGTTCCGCAAGTTCGGGGTCAATCTGGCCTGGCAGCGTGGAGCCACCAGCGACGGTGTCGAGGATACGCGCTTCGGCTTGACGCTGACCACCCGCTTTGGCGGTCGATGGAGCGGCGCTGCGCGCTACGACAGCCAGAACGAATTCCGCGAGGTGGGGATCTCCCGCTCGGCCTCGGGGCGGCTGAATGATTTGAGCGGCGACATCCGCTTCTCTGAAGATCGCAATAACCAGACCCTTTCGGGCGATCTGCGCTACATCAACAACCGCTTCGACGCCGAGGTTATCTCCAACCGGCTGGTGTCCACCGTGCCGGGCGGCTCCACCCGACAGGAGTCTCTGTGGCGGGTCTCGACCCTCATTGGGTATGCAGACGGCGCGTTCGGCATCGGTCGCGCCGCGCGTGAAGGCTTTGTTATCGCCACGCCCCATCCGACGCTCAAGAACGCGCAGGTCAGTCTGACAGACTCCAGCGGCTACCCCGTGGCCCGTAGTGGTTGGTTCGGACCGGCGCTCGCCGGTATCGACCGGGGGTATGGCGTTCGACGCTACGAGCTCGATGTCGATCCGCTTCCGCCCGGTTATGACCTCGGCAGCGGCGTGATCAGCACCTTCCCGGGATATGGCAACGGATATCGGTTCGTCGTTGGCAGCGACGCGTCGCACACGGCCAGAGGCACTCTTGTTTCGCCCGAAGGCCCCATCGCCCTGGTTGGCGGTTCGATCATGGCGACCGATGCGCCTGCAGGCGCGCCGGGCAAGCCGTTCTTCACCAACAGAGGCGGGCGTTTCGTCGCCGATGGCCTGGCGCCCGGCCGTTATCGCCTAGTTGTCCAGGGGGAAGTGCTCGGGGAGTTCGTCATCCCCGATAACGTGGAAGGAATAATCGATGTCGGTGAAATCAGAGTATCGCGGTCGTTGCCCTGACCTGCTGGGGCCATGGGCGTGGCTGAGGGGCGGCGGCGTGGTCTTCGCCCTGCTTTTGGGCGCGACGAATGCGCATGGGCAAGATTGCAATCCGGCGCTTGTCGAGGCGGCTCAAACTGTTCGCATCGAATATAATCCATTCGCGCTCAGCCCAACGCCCGGCGCCCTGGACGTTGCGCTGGAGAACAAGGGCGAGGGAGCGTGCGACCTACGACTTTCATTCACGGATGAGGCTGGCATTGAGGTGACGGACGTGAAGCTCGGCGGGGTAGGGGTTCGATTTCGCCCCCGTGAATCCTCGGGCGTTCAGGCGGCTGACGTCCAGAGGGGCGTCTTCCAATACCTTCTGGCGGCGGGGCAGAAGGGGGTGGCCCAAATGGACGCCGTCGTGGTGCAGGGCGCTGTCGCCGATGCCGGTGAATACGGCGTCGATCTGCGTCTGCTCATAAAAAACACTGACGGCGTCGAGCTGATCTCCCCTGTTCCCGTCCGTCTTGTCCTGCAGTCGACGCCTCGTGCCCAGTTGAACCTGGCCGGCGCCGCGGGAGCGTTTGGTGAAGGGTCCAGCGTCGAGGTCGTTGATTTCGGCGAGGCGGCGACGGGTGCGACCCGTCGTATCTTTGTCCAGGTTCGGGCCAATGCCCCTTCCACTCTGACGATTAAGTCGGAGCACGGCGGGGTGATGCGCCGGTTGGGAGACGTAGAGAACGCCACCGTCGTGCCTTATGCAGTGGAGCTTGATGGCGATCAGGTCGATCTAACCGCTCTTTGGACAAAAGAAATTGATCCTCCTCGCACCCTCTCGGGGCTCGCCCTGCCCATGACTTTCATCTTGGGGCTGGTAAATGGTCAGATGGGCGGGAGGTACGAAGACTTGATTACCGTTGATATTTCACCGAATTAATAGGTACTAATTTGGATAACGAAGATTAACGTTTAAGATTTAATTCTAGTTTCTATGATTGATTTTAAGTTCGCGTTGTGGCGTTTGGTGGTAATTGATATTTTTATATAGATACATATCAAATGATATCGAGATTTTGTGATACATTGCTATCTGATATTTTGGCTTAGATCTGATCTGAAACTATTATTTCTTAGAATTGTCTTGCGCTGTGTTCTTGTATGGCGAACCAATGCGCCGGCAATGTGATTGCAACTTGTAGGTGAGGGGCTGGGTCCGCCGATTTACGGGGCCGTCCGGAGCAGGGAAGCTATGATTAATCAGGACATCGTCGGGGCGCCGGTTGGCATGCTTGATGACCATCTGCGGGGTGAAATGGGGCCGCCCAGCGAGCGACGCTCCTTTGCAAGATCGCCGATCACGAGGCCCATCCCTCGCTTTTCTGAGGCTGAGGTCTGGTTTGAAAATGATGAAACGGCGCGGTTTGTTCTGGACCTGAACGGTCGCGTTCTGAGCAGCAACGCCGCTGCACGCGCCTTGGCCGCATGCGGAATGCTCGGGTCCGGAGGCGTGTTTATCTGCTCCTCACATCGCAATCGCCTCGAGTTGGACATGCTTCTCCAACGGCTTGCCGACGAGCGCGAAAAAGCGGGTCGCATCCTGTTCCGCGCAGGAGACGACGCCTGGTGCATTCTGGATATTGTTACCGCACCCGAAGCGCCGAACCGGGCTTTCGCATCGGTGCGCCCGGTCAAGCCTCTGGACGAAGGCAAGGTTGCGGCGGTGGGCGGTGTCTTTGGGCTGACGCGCGTCGAGAAATCCGTGCTTGTTCGACTGACCAGTGGCGAAGCGCCCAAGGACATCAGCCGCAAGATGGACATGTCCATACACACAGTCCGGTCCCACCTCCGCTCGATTTGCATGCGTATGGGCGTCAAGGGGATAAACGGCGTCCTTCGTCTCAGTTTCCTGATGGCCTGAAGCTGACGAAACCGCCGAGGACGGCGATAGGCTCTTTGATCACACTGAGCACACCGGCCTGAGTAGCCAGGCTGGGTTGTGGGTAATCGCCTCAACCGTCTGGTCGATGCGATGCTGGGCGACCTAGCCGACAACCGCTCTGTTGAGGCGTGGGCCGAGGTCGCCAGCATCATCCCGCGCACGTAGCGAGGCGATTTCTTGCCGAAACCGGTTTCACCCTTACATCGTAGCGGCAACATGCGCGGACGTTGCGAGCTATCGAGCGTTTGGCCGCCTGGGGTTCGGTTACGAAAGTAGCGTTCGACTTGGGCTACGACACGGTCAGCGGGTTCATCGCAATGTTCAGCCGCGTGATGGGCGTTACACCGGGGCAATACGGGCGAGAGTAATGAGTTTGATCAGCACGACAGTCCCTAAGAAAGCCTGGCTGAGATAGGCGTGCTTTGCGGCTCACATGCGGACCTGCCGGAGGTCCGCTAGGGGTGGGAAACGGACATCAAGCCGTAGTTCATCGCCTCAGCAGGTCGCTGATGGATTGCTCAATTGCAGCCGTATCAGCCTCATTGAGGCCTTCACCCGCTACGTGGCCCCAGTCCGTTTCCAGGACGCGAAGGTCAGCTCCGGGAATGCGTTTTGCTTCCTCCGCGGCGTCTGCGACCGGGAAGTAGAGATCGCTTGAGGCTGGCATGATGATGGTGTCGGCTTGGATCGAGCCCAGCGCACGATCAAGATCGCCCTGGTAGATCTCGTTCGCACTGATGTCGGCGTGTTGGCCTGTCCAGATCTGCGCGAGCAGGTTGTTGGCGTCGCGTTTGAGGAACCAGCCTTCCCAGAAGTCCGTCAAGAAGTCTTCCATGGACGCGTATCCAAGCGCGGTCTCGTCCAGTCGCCGTCTGAAGAATGCCTGAGAGAAGCCCCACGCCGCATAGATGCGGGCAGCCGTTCGAAGCCCGCGCTCGGGCTGGCGGATGTAAAGGCCGTTCTGAAATTCGGAATCCAGCATGATCGCAGCGCGAACGCTGTCGAAGAAGATCGAAAAGTGTCGCGATGTGCGCGCCGCGCTCTGGAAGGTGAACAGTCTCTCGACCTGACCGGGGAAGGCTGACGCCCATTCGAAGGCTTGTGATCCCCCCAGGGACCAGCCGATCGCCATATGAAGCCGATCAATGCCGAACCGCTCAGTCACCAGGCGATGTTGCTGCAGAACGTTGTCGTGAATGGTGACGGTAGGAAAGCCATCGCCGCCCATTGAGGCGGGACGGTTGCTCGGGGAACTGGACAGGCCTGCGCCCAGGGCGTTCGGAATGATGATGAAATACCGGTCGGGGTCCAGGGCGCGACCGGGCCCGATGAGCCAGGCCGCGTCCTCGTGGGTGGCGGCGAAGGATGTCGGGTAGATGATGGCGTTGTCCCGGGCCGCATTGAGCGCGCCATGGGTCTGATAGGCCAGGACGGCGTCGGGAATGTCGTGACCCGACTGGAGCCGGATGTCGCCAAGGTGGAAGCTTTGATGCGTCATGGAGGTACCGTGCGTATTTCTTAATGGGGTTCGAGTGCTGTCAAAGAATGTCGTGAGCGGGATAGGTCCGGGTGACGAGCGCCAAGCCGAGGGCAATGGTCGTCAGGACGCCCGCCAGCAGGACGGATGTTGCGAGGTCAAGTCGGTCGATGGCCTGTCCGCCCAACAGCGAGCCGAGCGCTATGGCGAGGTTGAAGACAGCGACAAAAAGGGAGGTCGCGACTTCGATGGCGTCGGGAGCGGACCGCATCATCCAGGTCTGTAGGGCGACCGAGACGCCGCCATAGGCGAGACCCCACAGGATCAGGACGAGGGCGCCGACTGATGCTGTCGTCCCCATAAGGTAGAAGGCGAAAAGGGTTGAAGTCAGGACACCCGAAATGAGGATCAGGGTCGCGCTGATCTGTCTTGCGGCCAAGCCGCCGACCATAAAGTTGCCCGTCACCCCGGCTGCGCCATAGGCGAAGAGAAGCATGCCGATCCATTGGGAAGGGACGCCGGACAGTGTCTGTAACAAGGGTCGGACAAAGGTGTAGGCCGTGAAGTGACCGGCGACGAGCAGCGCCGTAAGGCCCAGGCCCAAACGAATAGAGGGGCGCGCGAGAAGGTCTACGAACTGGCGCGGCCGTACGGCTTGCTGGACCGGGAGAGGCGGAAGCGTCCAGAGATTCAGTGCAAGCACAAACCCGCTGAACGCCGCCATGGCGCCGAAGGCTGTGCGCCAGTCGACCATGTCGGCGATGATGACGCCCAGGGGCACGCCGAGAACCGAGGCAGCCGCGACGCCGCCGAAGATGACGGCGGTAGCCAGGCCCTGTGACGGTTGCGGAACGAGGCGCGGAGCCAGGCCTCCGGCGATGGCCCACACGCCGCCCATGCAAAAGCCGACCAGAATGCGTGCTGCGAGAAGCCAGCCGATCGAGGGCGCGACGGCGCAAGCCAGGTTGGCGAGCACCAGCAGGCTGAGAAGACCGACCAGGATGCGACGCCTGTCCACGCCGCCCGAAACGACCAGCACGCAAGGCGCAAAAAGGCCGGCCAGCAGCGCCGGCAGGGAAATGGCCAGGCCGGCGGCGCCTACAGAGCTGCCGAGCGAGGCGGCCATGGGCGTCAGCAGTCCGACAGGCAGCATCTCCGTCGTGACGACGGCGAAGGTCGACAGGCTGATCGCGATGACGGGGCGCCAGTCGGGCTTGTCGGGCTTGAGGACGGCCCTCTCTGTCTTTTCTTGCGGCATCGTCGCGTCTCCGTTCTTCGGACGGGGAGACATGGCTGTCCTCGCTGGCGCGATAAATAGCATCAATGTAGAAGGTCTAGGGACGAAATGGACCCAATGAGGCCGGAATGCTGGATCAGCTAGGCGACGTGACGGCCTTTGTGCGGGTTGCCGATGCAAGGAGTTTCACCCAGGCGGCCGAGCGGATGGGGCTGTCCCGCTCGGCAGTCGGCAAGTGCGTTGCTCGGCTGGAAGAACGCCTCGCCACCCGCCTGATTCACCGAACCACGCGCAGCGTCGCGTTGACGGAGGAGGGGCGGCTCTTCTACGAGCACGCCGTCAGAATCATTTGCGAGGTCGAGGACGCCGAAGCGGCGCTGGCTCAGCGACATCAGTCGCCCAGGGGTCGGTTACGGCTCGATGTGCCCATCGCTCTTGGGCGCATCCATATCCTGCCTTCCCTCTATCGCTTTCTGGCCAAGTGGCCGGATCTTGAAGCCGATGTGACCCTTTCGGACGACTATCGTGATCTGGCGGCCGACGGCGTCGATCTGGCTATTCGGGTCGGCGGGCCGACGGACAGCGGTCTGATCCGACGGGTCCTAGCGCCGCACCACTTCATCACCTGCGCGGCTCCGACCTATCTGGAAGCCCGAGGCAGGCCGTTGGCAGTCGAAGACCTTCAGGGACACGACAAGGTGGTGTTCAGCGTCTGCGGCGCCGTCACGCCCTGGCGTTTCAGCGTGAACGGCGTGGATCGAGAGGTCTGCGTCAATGGGGCGCTCCGGCTCAACAATAGCGAGGCCGTGCGGGACGCAGCCCTGGCTGGGCTAGGATTGGTTCACCTCGGAGCCTTTCTGGTTGGGAAGGACATCCATGAAGGGCGTCTGAAGCCGGTCCTCTCCGGCTACAGGCGCGAAGAAGCGGCGGTTAGCGCCGTCTATCCGACCCGGCGTCATCTCTCGCCCAAGGTGCGAATGTTCATAGACCACATCCATGCGGAATGGTCGGCGGCGCCGCCCTGGGCCAAATTGCCGGCGCCAAGGCGAGACGTCGAAGGACTCATTGCGGAGCGCTCATGATCACGCGTTCTCGCCGCTTGTCATCTCTGCAAA